>Ga0187892_10001443_pt1 | contig 54216 bp, 75 predicted proteins | sample MA1701073metaG_FD_139345 | JGI IMG/M metagenome (GOLD analysis project Ga0187892, IMG submission 139345) | Bio-ooze microbial communities from a basaltic lava cave in the Kipuka Kanohina Cave System on the Island of Hawaii, USA - MA170107-3 metaG ...
AAAGTCTCAATGGTCGAAAGATTCTGCTCAAAGGAAATCACGATGGTTCGTGGGCAAGACAAGCCAACGTTGGGTGGCATCATGTTTCTAAAGCAATATCCACAAAAATAGGTGATATATGGATAGACATGGCGCATAGTCCCCTGCACTTCGAAGACGCGAATGAGTTTGGTTATGTCCTATGCGGCCATGCACATGAGAAGTGGAAGATGAAAGGTAGGATACTAAACGTAGGTGTCGATCAATGGGACTTCTACCCCGTACACCTGCAACAAGTAAAGGAGATGTTTCAGTGAAGAACTTCGACGCGGGTGGAACAGCAATTAAGCTCAAAGAAGGCGAACGGATCGTAACGGCTTGGGCAGAAGACGCCAGAGGGCCAGGATGGTCTAATACTGTGGTGTGGTATATAACAAAAACAAGAGAAGGTAAGCTACAACAATGTTGCATGCAACCAAATGAACAAAACTCAGAAATTCGAACCCTTTTCAGACTCTCAGTTGAAATGCAATTAGCAATGGTCCGAGCAGCCACTCAGTCTCTGATAGAAAAGAGATAAAATATTGGAATTTGATCCTCTTGCAGACCCTTGCTTCACTTGTAAGTTATGGGAAAATAAGATAAATCCGTGCATTGGGCCGAAGGTTTACAAAAAAGGAGGATTAGTCCTTGTCGGAGAAGCGCCCGGAGAGAATGAAGATAAAATTGGAGATGTATTTGTGGGGAAAGCCGGGGATGTCCTACGACTTCATCTCCAAGGAATGGGAGTTACCAGCTTCACTCTCCTTAATGCAGTTAGATGCCGACCTACGGGAAAAGATAGAGGAAATCGTGCGCCAACGGCCCGGGAAGTGGCACATTGCTCCGTGTTTTTGGCCGAGGACTTGCAACAACTCAATCCAACTTTATGTATCTGTCTCGGCGCAACAGCAGCAAAAGCTCTAGGACTACCCCATCTACCACTAAAGGAGCTTAGGCATCGTTCTTGGTGGGTTAGGGTGGGGTCAGAAATAGCCCTTGTAGAGGCCCCAGAGGGGCCTAGAATCGACGATCTCATACCAGTACGGGTAACCCACCACCCTGCCGCACATATGCGGCCTGGAAAGGTTAATTTACTACACGAGATGCAGCAGGATTTGGAGAAGTACGTGACTGAATATCGGGCATTGACAGGTGGCGATAAGTATGGTATACTGAACATAGAGATGGAGGGAAAGGATAAGAAAAAACCTATTAATAATAATACTAGAACTATAAAAGAACTAGTATTAGATATAGAAACTACTGGTTTTCTTAAGGGGTATAAAGCTCTGCCCTTTGATAAAGGCGACATTCTCTTAATAGGTTGGGATGAAGGAGAAGGATATACTTCTACGACAGAAATGGGAAAGTCTTGAGTGGGTAAAGATTGGGCATAACTTACAGTACGAAGCTATCTGGTTGTCCTATCTCTACGGGTGGCAGCTTAAAGGTCCTTGTTTTGACACGATGATAGCTGCCCACCTTCTGGACGAAAACTCTGAAGACCGCTCCCTAGATGCTCTAGCTATGAAGCATTGCGGAGCACCAGCATGGAAAGATCAATGGAAACCCTACGCCAACGAAATGAAGACTTTGGAGTGCATGCCCGACTCCTTCTTAGCACCGCTTGCTCGTTACAACGAGCAGGATATCAAGTGGACGAAGAACTTGTATCAATACTTCGAACCTTTATTGACAAAGCAGGGCCTTACTTCCCTATTCCGCGTGGAGATGGAAAATCTAAAAACTTTGGCAAGGATGACTGAGTGGGGAATACTAGTAGACACAGAGCTACTACATGAGTGGACAACTCATTACCGAGTTCGCTACAAAGAGTTGCAAGATTCATTTGATTTTAATCCAGCCTCGGTCCCTCAGAAGCTCACCGCACTTCGTGCCGCTGGATACAACATTGCTAGCACAGGCGACGAAGTTCTCGCTGACTTGGGAGAGGGACTACCAGCAAGGCTGCGGGAATTCAACAAGCTTCACAAGATACTTGGCACATATCTTGATGGTTTCGCAACGCAAATTTACTCCGATGGTCGAATACACCCCCAATTCCATCAAAATCGGGTTGTGTCGGGGAGACTGTCTAGCTCCGATCCTAATAGTCAAAATTTCCCCAGAGACACAAGTGAGTTGCCATTCCGAAAGCTCTTCCGAGGGACGTGGAGTCGTTTACTCCGATTTGATTTCTCCCAAATAGAACTTCGTGTTGCGGCACATCTTTCAAAGGATAAGGAGCTACTTCGTGTTTACAGGGAACATCAAGATATCCATTCGGTTACCGGAGAGCGAATTTGGAATAAACCGGCCAGAAGTCATTCAGAAAATGAACGAGTGGCTGCCAAGGTTACCAACTTTGCTTCCCTTTATGACCCATTCGATACGTGCTATGGTGCCGTCCGATTCAAACTACATAGTGACTACGGAATTGATTTTGACTGGCTACACACCAAGAGCTTCGTGGACGCTTTTCGTGACTCGTATCGGGGTTGGTTTTCCTCCCTACTCGGCGTCACACAGCAGGTTTACGATCAAGGGTGGGTCAGGCAGCCCATCACTGGACGCATTCGTCGAAGTCCAGGTTCCTTGCAAAGTTGGGGACTTAAGGAGCGACCCAGATCATTACAGCACCTCAGAGAGCTATGCCGAGGCAACAAGCCTTTGCAGGAAATTATCCGAAGCATTCCAAATAGCCTTAATCAAGGGTTTGCTTCTGGAGACCTTACCAAACTCGTCTGCACCGCTATTGACCGCCAATTGCAAGCTAGAGGCTTCCGAAGCCGAGTCTGTAACATCATCCACGACGAAGCCCTCGTTGACATCTACCCGCCGGAGGAAAAGGAAATTATAGATATCGTGTACAAGACAGCGACAAATCCTCCTTTGTACGTGGCCTTTGGAACAACCATCAAAGACGTTCCCATTGAAATAGAGATAGGGATAGGAGACACATGGTCAGACGCGAAGAAAAAGGAAAACCAGATTTCCTTGGCTCCTGCATTCTAGCAGACGGTACAATAACTCATTGTTGGCATGAGGTGTCTATCATGCCTCGCACGCACTATATACGATTTCTTATATGCTGTGAATGCGGGACGGAGATGAAAACAACTGACCGAAATCATGAACCAAACTTTTATGGCGATCGGAGGTAATAAGTGACAGTCGAAGAGCAGGCTGAAAGACAGAGAGAACTACATGGGGCAAGATACCGCATGCTTACAAAAGTTGATAAACTTCTTGAACGTGAGTTGGACAAGCTCGCTAATGTGGAAAAACATGGTCCCGACTACATAGAGGAATATGAGGCAATTAACAAATTAGGAGGTCTTCGGGTTGCGTTGTTTCGAGAGCTAATCGATGTAGCTCTGGCGGGCGCAACTGCCCGCTCAGTCACGAATGCTTATGACGAGACAGACTACAAGAAGTGGCTTGATCTAGTAGACAAGGGTGCTGAGGATCAGCAAGGACCTGCGTCTCGAAAGGAGGACGAGTAATAATGCCGAATCAGCAGGGACGTGTGACGGGAATCGAGCCGAAGCAGACGGCAAAGGGTAAGACGTATTATCGGGTACAAGTAAACGGAATGTGGCTTTCAACATGGGAGAAGCCGGAGTTTAATGATGGGGATGAAATCACGTTTGACATCGTGCAGAAGGGAGATTTTAAGAACTTGGCTAACGCCGCGGTTGTTGAAGGAACTAGTCGGCCTGTCGCCGGAACAACGGTACGATCTACTCGCCCAAATGGCTCTTTCGACTCTGACCGAGAAGCGCGTATCCTTAGGCAGAACGCCTTCACTTCGGCTAGCTCGCTCGTGGGCTCGCTCATTGAAGCACAAGGTCCTAAAGGCAATTGGGACCTTCGAAAAGCATTCGACGCGAGTGTAAGGCTTGCCCAGGATATCTTCCAGGTGAATATGTATGGGTACGAGGGATTACCCCAAGCAAAAGCAAAAGAAACAGCCTCAGCCGCCCCGGCAGGGGGTGCTGATGAACTTTTCAAATACTAGCCGCTTGCGCCGATGCCCTAGCTTGGCAAACGGCTAGGCTCGCCCGCCTTATAGCTAGAGAAAAAGACCCCCAAATCAAGGAGATGTATGAAGAAAGGTTTCAGTGGCACGAACGAGCTTACACAACCATCCTCAACCAAATGCGTCACCACCCTCCACCCACCTCATCCGAAAGTGATTTACTTAATCGGCAGCCTACGTAATTCTGGCATTCCACTCATTGCAAACCAACTTCGAAAATTGGGCTACGACGTTTTTGATGACTGGTTTGCACCAGGACCAAAGGCCGATGATTGGTGGCAACACTATGAGACAACGAGAGGAAGAACATACGAGGAAGCCCTTGATGGGTATGCAGCAAAACATATATTCGAATTCGATTTCTCTCACCTATTGTGGGCCAACATCGCAATACTGGTCATGCCCGCTGGAAAGTCCGGCCACCTCGAACTCGGTTGGTTACTCGGACGTGGAGTACCTGGATATATTCTATTCGATCGTGTCCCGGAACGTTGGGACGTAATGTATCAGCTCGCTAACGGCGTCTTTTTCACTTTCGAGGGACTACGTGATACTCTCACCCGCAACCATTCGCCATCTTAAGCTAGTTCATCCTTGCGTTGATGCACAAAGGTCCCATGGCGTTTCGTTCGGTCTTGGTCACGCTGGCTATGATGTTCGCATTGCCAAACACCATTGGTTATACCCTGGCCAGTTCCAGTTAGGATCAACCATGGAACGCTTTATACTACCCGATAACGTGTTAGGAGTTGTTCATGATAAGTCTACTTGGGCTCGTAAGGGCCTATCGGTGTTCAACACTATCTTGGAACCAGGGTGGGAGGGACATTTAACATTAGAACTAGTCAATCACCATAATGAAGGGCTTTATATTCCATCAGGAGTAGGAATTGCCCAAGTTGTCTTTCACCTTCTAGACTGCGCTACTGACAACCCCTATCGAGGGAAGTACCAGAATCAAAAAGCAGGCATACAGGAGGCTATCTTTGAGTCAGCTAATTAATTGGCCTAACTTTAAGAAATTGCCGAGATGTGAATTTGGCACATTATCTAGCATGAATGGTCCAAATGATGAGCCACTTTGTGGAGAGCCTGCATCTTACAAAGTGTGGTGGAAAGAAGATGCAGCGGATTCCATGTTTGTCTGCGATAAACACGCAAGAGAAATTGAAATAGCAGATGAGCCCGGCTTGTAGGTATCACGGAGCGGACTGGATTATAGAGGGAGCTAGCGGATATTTCTACTGTGAAAGGTGTGACAACAGGGAGCAAATTGAAAGTGCCGAAGCCTTTGAGGAATCCCGAAGAGAAGAGGAAGAAATGGAGAATGCCGAGGAAGCGGGTAATGCCAATGCCGACAAAACTGCACAAGGTTAAGCCAGACTATCATCGAACAGAAAACCGTAAGGTAATAAAGGAGATTTTAGCCGATGAGGTGGTATAACTGGCTAGGCATTATGCTGGTGGCCCTACAATTCGCCGCTTTTGCCGCGCTATTAGTTACGGTTCTGGCCGACTATTGGGACTCGGGACGGCGTGAGGATTTCGTGGCAATATTCGTTGTGGTGTTAGCTCAGGTGTTAGCTTTAGTAGGTTTTTCAATAGTCGGCCTCTATATTATTGTTTTACCATGAATGCTAGAGCACTAGCAAGAAGCATCAAGGAGGGGTGGAGTGCTAAAGCTAAACAGAAACGAGACGACCACGAGCCCAGAATCGGATCTACGTTCCACGCTAGGGAAGCAGGTGGATGCCAGCTTAGAGCCTATCTTAGAAGACTTAGCTATCCTGAGACAGAACCTCGTCCAGATGCCGCCGGAAGACTTGCGGACTTGGCAGAACGTGGTGAATTTCTTGAACAATCTACTCTCGCCGCTCTTAAGCTTTCAGAGCCCAGCGTTCATGCCGCAGGTCAGAAGAGGGGTTCTGCAACGTTTAGCTCAGGAGGCATCCGAATTGAATGTGTGGGCCGCCTGGATGGCCAATTGTCAGATGATACGGGACTTGAATGTAAGTCCACCGGAACCGAACACTTCAACGAAATCCGCAGCAAGCTAGACCTTGAGCAACTTAGACCAGCCTGGGTAGATCAGTGTCTTGCGTACTGCTACATTTTTAACCTTGCCTGTGTATACCTAATACTCATCGATCGTAATGACCATCGCTACAAAGTATTTGAGGTAAAACGTGATAGAAAGCGAGAGGAAGGACTCCTAAAGGAACTTGTCGAAACGGAAAAGAGTATACAAGCGAAAGACCCGCCGAACCCGAAAGTCACGCTCGCGTGTTACCATTGCCCGTACCACCCGTACTGCCCAGCCTTCGGCGGTGATAGTAGTAGCATCGAAGAAGCGCCCTCCGAAACAATCCTACTTAGCAGTAGTCCAGCAGAAGTATAAACGCTCTCCAACCAAAAAAGAAGTCATTCATCACTTAGACGAGAATCCCTGGCACAACCATTATGCCAACCTTGTTCTTCTTCCTAAGTGGGCTCATTGGGTTATGCACACATGGGATCGTGCCGGTTGGTTTCGAGACTATGGAACAGAGATTCTAGAGACCGTTAAAGCATTCATGCATTTGCACCAGTTTCCGTGCGCCGAATGTGAAGAGGTGAAGAAAAATGCCAAAGAGGATTGAGCTAGACGATGAACAATATGCCGAGCTAGAGAATGCATTTTTTGATCTTGACAAGGCTTTGAACAGAGAGTTTGATGACATTTACAATGACGAATTACTAGAGGACTACGAGGACGCTGTGTCAAGAGCAAGAGACTTCCTACAGGGCTTGATAGACGAAGCCGAGGATGTGGAATAATGGAAAAGCGTTGCGATTTTTGTGGATACTCTCCTGACCTAGCACTTACCCCAGAAGAGATGTCCGAAGAGGAAAAGATAGCGGCCCTTCAAATGTTCGGTGGACCAGACCATGAGGGCGGGCCGCTGCGAACACCCGAGCAATGTTACGAACTCTTTCTACATCATCGTTTGGGTTCGTCTGCCGATTGGCTCCCCGAAGAGGGTCCAATTACAACACAATTCGGACCCAAGTGGATATCTCATCCAGAACGCCAATTAGAGCCGTGGCCACGTGATAATTATGGCATACTTTGGTGGCCTGGCCGGGAGTATGGTTATCCCGATCCAACTCTCCGTCCCACACATAAGTACGAACGTGTATACAAGTGGGTTCGAGACAAATTCAAAAACCTCATTAAAGGATTAAAGGAGGCGTTGTCTAGTGCCTAACCGATCTCTTGATGATCTGCACCCCTGGGTAAAGGCGAAGGCCGAACGATTCTTAGAGAAGTGCAGAGGCGGAGGATTCCCAGTACTAATCTATGAAACTTGGCGATCTCCTGAAGACCAGAACGCGAGGTTTGGCGAAGGGAAATCGGATGCTCGTGCTTGGGAGTCTCCGCACCAATACGGCCTAGCCTTTGATTGTGTGCCCTTCGCAGAAGGAGGACTTGTTGCTTGGTGGGAGGCACCAGATAAAGTGTGGTCGTATCTTTACTCAATGGCAGCGGCCTGTGGTCTTGATCCTCTAGGTGATATTTACGGAGAGTATTTGCCCTGGGACAAGGGGCACTTTCAAGAGCCAGGATGGAGACTAGTAAAAGACTTGCTTCCTAAGAGGATTAACTAATTCTTCGAAAGGGGACTGATGTCCGAATGTCTAAGAATCGTCCTAAGCGAACCGGGGATGTGGCTATCACGCGTGTTCTCGCATTACCCGATATCCACTACCCTCTTCATGACCAGCGCGCTCTTTCTGCTGTTGAGAGTTTTATCCCAGACTTTAAGCCGGATATTGTTATCTACCTTGGCGATCAGTTGCAGATGGATTGTGTGTCACATTGGCTCGAAGATAAGCGTCGCCGACTCGAAGGACAAAGGCTCCTTAAGGACTATGAAGGATTCAGTCGGGTCCTTGACCGACATATGGCGCTTGCGCCTGCTGCCAGGTTTGTCTTTATATTCGGGAATCACGAGGACTGGTGTCAACAATACATTGATCTTCACCCTGAGATGGAGGGGATGCTCGAAGTGGAGCATGCTCTTCGCCTACGAGAGAGGAACTTTGATGTCATCCCGTTTGGACAAGCATATCAGGTAGGTTACCTCTGGTACATTCATGGCGTCTATACAAACGAACACCACGCCAAAGCCACCGCTCTTGCGTACCGTCGCAACGTTCGTTATGGCCATACTCATGATATTCAGCATCATACTCTTACTTCACCCGTCGATGTTGAGGATCGGATTTCCGCTTCCAGCATTGGTTGCCTCTGCAATGTTAATCCCCATTATCTACGTATGCGCCCGAACCGTTGGCAACTTGGTTTCAATGTGGCGTATGTCCGGTCAGACGGAACGTTCAATGACTTTACCATTGCCATCATTCAAGGAAAGTTCACCTTCGAGGGAAAAACATATGAAGGCTAATAGTAAGTACAATCAGACTGTTATTTCACCCGTGACTGTTGGAGAACGTATTTATACCTCAGGCACAAGCGGTAACGATTTTCTGCTTGAAGATATAAAAATTGAGGCGGAAAAAGGTGGTCGAAAGAATGACGACGGAAAATTACGTTATGACCTTATCTCTACTGTGGGCCTCAGACGGCTCGCCGAAGCATATACCATTGGGGCCAACAAGCCAGGCTATGGCGATAACAATTGGCGTAAAGGGCTGCGATGGGGAAGACTTTTCGCCTCTCTTATGCGCCACGCTTGGGCCTGGTGGACTGGAGAGCGTGACGATCCCGCGGATGGTCAGCACCACCTGGCATCGGTTGCCTGGATAGCGTTCGCACTAATGGAGTATGAAGAGTGTGGTATTGGCGAAGACGATAGGTGGAAGAAATACTCGGTCCCGTGTTCATCGTAGGGGCTTTATACCTTTTCCTATGGTTTACAGGAAGGGAAGGTAAATGAAAGTCTACCTTAGCGGCACGATAGCGGGGTTAAACTACGAACAAGCAAACGCGTGGCGTGTAGATGCTACCGAGAAACTTAGAGATTTTGGTATTCAAACAATTAACCCCCTACGAGGACGGATGTTCGGAGAATCCTCCGAGGAAATCTTCGATCCCAACGAGCTTGTACATCGTGACCTCCGAGACCTTCGTGTATGCGATATTGTTCTTGCTTATATGGACACGCTATCTCTCGGTACAGCAATGGAGATTTGGCATACCTACTACACTGAAAAGAAGCCGGTGATCTTTGTCACAACGAATGACCAGATTCGAAATCACCCCTGGATTCATGTGACAAGTACCAAAATCTTTTGTACCCTTGATGAGGCCATCACTTATATCGTGACAAGATGGGCTGACGAGGAAGAGATTTGAATGTACCATGAAATCTTCGCATTCCTGCTACACAAGGACTTGTACGCCCAATATGCCCATTACGACATCCGCGAACTTTTATCGGGATCGAGAGTCGCTCAGACTGTCTACAAAACTATTCGAAATTTGCAGGAATCGGCGGACAATACTCGATCAGGAAATAAATCGATTGACGAGATCAATCTCCTGGCAAAGGACCAGCTACCGGAAAGAGAACACACCGAGCTTCAAGCATTCTTGGGACTTGTGGGAGAAGTAGACCGTGCGAAATACTCCGAGACAGGGATTAAGAAAGCTTTTGAGAACGCCCAGCGACGTAATCTTGCGGCATACCTTGCCGCATCTGCCCTTCCCGCGCTCACAGATGGAGAGCTTCTCGATGTTCCTGGCATCTTACAAAAACTCGAAGAGGGGTCAAATCGTCTCTATGCCAGTGATAACCGAGTCGATTATGGCGAACACACGGATAGAGAAGTTACGCCAGCTAAAACAATTCCTTCATACATCCGACCTTTGGATGCAGCGATTGAAGGAGGGTTATCTCCCGGACAACTGGCAACTTTCGTTGGATGGCCTGGTATCGGAAAAACTCTTCTTTTACATCAATCGGCGGCTCTTGCCTATTATCATGGACATCACGCCGGGGTCATTACCCTGGAGATTAGTAAGGAAGAAGCTTGCCGTCGTATTGATATGTTCTTCGGTCGTGGCAAGGAGGATTTGGGAGCCACCTTCAATGAACGAATGGCAGAGGCTAAGTCACGCGGTGGCCGACTTACGATCATTGACTCGGCTGCTGATGTGTGTACGCCAGACACAGTACAATCGATTCTTGAGTCAGCTCGTCGACGCGGCACACCCATCGACACACTGTACATCGACTACGCCGATCTCATGGAGACCGGTAGGAATCTAGAGGACTACAACGAACTTGGGGAAATATACAAACGCCTTCGACGAGTAGCTGCAAAGTTTGGGGTTCCGATATGGACTGCGAGTCAGGCCGTGCGAGGGTCTCTTGGCAAAAGATGGCTTGATATGGGGGATATTGCTGACAGTTTTAAGAAAGCCCGTATCGCCGATCTAATCATTACGATTAATCAGACATACGACGAGCAGGAGACGGGAGACTTACGGCTTTATGTTGCTAAAAGTCGCAGGAACAAGGGGCATCCAAAAATTCACCTAAAAGCGGATATGGATAGAATGGCTGTACTATAGGTAAATAAAAACAATAAAGCCCTGGGGGCTACAAACCTCCAGGGCTTTTTCTTTCTGGCTTTTTCTTTAAGAGTTGTTATTGTGAACGTCTAGAGCGGTAATATGCTTCTATAAAGAGGTCAACCTTCTTCTCTAGCTTCTCTAGGGTCTCTCTATTATGGCGAATATGGTTTGTTAATAGCTCGTCTAGCTTTTTTGTCAGAGTGACGTATACCACCCATGTAAAACCATACGATCCTAGCACTAGAGGAATTATAAGATAATCATACGAGGTCATGGACGTTATTTCCCTGCGCTTTTCTGAGCACGTTGCTGACGCCTATGCGCTTTCATACGCTTATTTGCCATACGAAGGGCTTCTATGGCGGCTGTGCGCGCCTCTAAGGGTATTTCAGCAGCATATTCCGCTTTTCCAGGAGCTATCGCCTGAGCTAGTCCCTCCGTATACTTCATCTCCGCACGAGGTATAAGCCAGGCTTCATTGGCCATCTGGGGCTTTTGCTTTGCCAATTCTCGATAGTACTTGAAAATGGGCTTTCCCCATACTCCACGAACGTATTCGCCAATTGTACTACTACCACCTCTAGGAAACATCGAAGCCACGTTCATCGCGTCTTCGAGCAACTTCCCTCTAATAGATTCTGGTAAACGGCCGGGTGACAAGAGGGCATGGACCCCCTCGTGTCGTAGCACACTTTCGGCCTTCTCGTAAAGAGCGGCATTGGGATCAAACTTGCCAGTCGCAATTACGTCAGCCGCAGGATTGCGACGTTTTATAGCAGCCGTCATTGGGTGCGTAGGAGCAAAAAGCTCACCCGTCGCCATAAAGCCGCTACCTTCACCCTCTAAGCGGCTCTTGTGAAATTCTAAAGGCTTCGAGCCTTTACCTGTAAATGCCTTACGTAGTTCTCCAGGGAGACCACGAAGAGACGCGTAAATCTCTTTCTCTCCAGGATATCGTAGAGATAGCTGACGTAATCTCTCTTGTTCCGCTGCGAAAGCTTCCGCCCACCGCGAGTATGGCGAGTGCGCGGCCCCTTCTGCGGCTTGTGGAACCTTAGTTGGTAAGTCCTGTGCTACTCGTTCGGCTTCTGCACGAGCAGGTGATTTAGGCACCATAGGATAAGGGCCACCTTTACGATAGGCTCCTGGTAAGAACTTTGCTTCGGGTGTTGCGGCTCCCTTGAGCTTCGTAGCTACTGTTTTTAGGCCTTTTTCTATGATTGGAGCCCCATGTCGTATTCCTGCCCGCAGCAAGCTAAGCAGACCAGGGCCAACTTCTGACGCAAAACCAGCACCAAAACCTACCTTCTCCGCCGTTGGGCCCATTCCTTCCTCAATAGGTGTCTGTGCAAGACTCTGCGATAAACCTTTCCAGGGGGACATTAGAGTTCGTAGCCCGCTTAGGCCGGTTCCAACTACATTAGCCCCTGCGCTTAGACTCTTAACTCCCGGCATCATAAGATCGACGAGATTAGAAGGAAGTTCTTCCATACCGGCTTTAAAAGCCGTTTTCCCCTCTTCATACTCTCTACTAGTTTCCCTACCTACTCGACCGGCGAATCGGCTAAAAAGGCTGCCCTTAGCTACCGCCTCCGCCATCTTTTCCCACATTTCCTGCTCTGCCATCTACCTCATCCTTGTAGAGTGGATTGCTATACAGCTTTTTGCCAATTTTTAACTCATATACAGAGTCTACACACCCGGCGGGAATTAACTGACTACTCCTGCCAGAGAAGCCTTCTGAGCCGTCCTCATCATCCATTGTAAGGCCTCGCTCTGGCCTGACAACAAGGATACCACGTCGAAGGTGCTTTACCCAACCCACAAGTTCAAACGTGGGGCATTTACGTGAATAATCATCTGGGTCATACGTGTCATCAGATTGGTGATACTCAATAATGTCCTTCCAACGAATGAGAACTAGCTTATCAATTGGAAGATCGTTTAGCTTCAAGGGTGGTCTCCTTATTGTAACTCACGTTCTCTTATTGCCTGCTCATAGGGGGCACGAACCGGCCTAGGTGCCTGCTCTCGTAGCCTTTGTGAACCAGGCTTGACACGTCTTTCCATTGCTTCTTTCAAGCTTGGCAAGGATGGAATAATTGTCGATATTTCTGGGTAGCGTTGTTTAAATCGCTCAAGAAGCTGTGATGCTTCTGCATTTCGGCCACGTACACGTAGATCGGACATACGCCCCTGGAAAGTGCGATATTCCTCAGCAGCAGAGCGTTGCAGGTCTGTCAGTTGGTTTAGTTCGAACATACGCTGGCTTGTCAGGCCCATAGCCTTCATCATCGCCTCACCACGACTAACCTTCTGATGTAGTGGACCTTCAGCTTCTTCAGCACCAAGGGCCTGCTTCAGTGTCAAGGCGGCCCTATCGACTTCTCCCGCCTTAAAGAGTTTAGCAGCCATTCTAAACCTATTGGCTTGGCTTCCACCAATGGGTGCAGAACGTAGTATCTTGCTAGCCCGTTGATCGGGAGTTAGAGGCATGCCGAAGTCGGAAAGGTCCGTACCATTTCCCATGTTAATACCGGTGATAGCCGCCGCAATACTCTGCACATGCTCAAAGGCGGGGCCGGGCAGGTTAGTGGCTATTCGCTGCATATCATCATAGTTCAATCCCCACATCGAGGTCTGGTCCGCTAAAGCCGCTCCCATATAACCTACAAGACCTGGGAACACCTTGAACGGCTTACCATACACCCGACGAGTAAATTCTAAGTCGGCACCAGGAGCAATAGCATCTGTCCCGAAGAGTGTCAACGTGCCGAGCATGAAGCGAGCAGCCCCCCGTGGGTCTGAGCGAATCAACTGCTCGGTGAACCCTAGTTGGTTAATGGCAAAGGTCTTAAACTGCCCCACAACGGAGCCTAAATCGTTTCTCGCAAATTCAGGGGTACGACCAATACGGGATGCGAACTGCGTCCGTTCTGCAACATACGCTCCATATTGCAATGCCGCAGACTCAGGCCAGTTACGAGACTTGGCGTGATAGAAGCCCGCCTGAAAGGCATGAATCTTGTTGCTATTCTCAGACCAAAAGAAAGGAAGTCCTATTGCCCTGTTAATATCCCTAATGCCCTTTCGGAGTCCCGCATACAGACCCTCAGCTCCCGCAATATCCGCGAAAGCCAACTGATCTCTTCCAAGGATTCCCATTCCCTTAGCCGTCATGCGAAGGGCTTGGTTGGGGATTAACCCCTTCATGAAAGAACCGACATCAACCATACCGAGGATATTTAGTCTCTGTGTAGTATTAACAATAGGTGATAAAATCGAAGCTCCCATAGTACGCCAAAACTCTGCTGTCTTTACAATTTCGGTAAACGCCTTACCTAGATGCTCAACTTGTGTACTAGGATGACCGACATAATAATTGAATAACGCCGCAACATAATCAGCTTTCTGCGGAGAAACGAGAGGCATTAACTCCTTAATACGCGGGAAAATAACCGAATTTGTTACCACCCGCGAGAATGCGTTAATTGTCGTGTTTAGGAGTTCTTCAAGAGTAGCTTCCTTTGGCGGAATGTCATATCGCCGACGATTTAGGAAGAAAGCCCTAGCTTCTCCCTTAATCTGGCTCTCGATATGAATAGGGAAGTAACCTTCCGCCAACTCAACAAGTTGCGCGCGTTCTGCCATAACCTTTTCACGAACAAATGGTAGGTAATTGCCAACAAGGTCTTTCGGATCAAGTTTCTTCATTGCAACAAGGTCGTTGCCCATCTCTTCGAGAATTTTGGCAATACCGCGCCAAGCGGTTATTTCCTCGGGTGTAGCCCCCGTTCGCTGCAAAATATCGAGTGTACGGCTTTGTGCTTCTACAAGTTTTCTAGAAAAACTCGTAGTAGGTGGCGCATCCGACAAAAGGGGAATTTGGCTCTCCGCGGTACCCTTAGCTGCCTTAGTGGCTTGCTCAGCAATATCACGCTCAGTCGGTCCCTGGCCTGCATGCCAGGCACGTAGAACGCGCTCTCGCTGTGTTTTATTTAGAGGCTTTAAAAAGTTCGCAGCCTCTTTTAAAAGGCTAGTACTCACAGGGCGCGCCATCAATTCGCCAGCCGCTTTTAGTCTCAAAATCTCCATGGCATTTGGATCACCAAATAATACTCGCCAAGGAGAGTTCGCAAATCGAAATAACCGCGTATTCATTGCAGCATCTAGGACGCTACCAACTCCGGCTTTAATTGCGCCAATAGGCTTACTAGGGTCGGCGCCTGTTGGCCCATATCGCATTAACTTATTCCAGTCGTCAGCAATAGCCGCAGGTGGTTCAAGTAAGTTATCCCAGTCAGCAGGAAGGCCTAAACGTGACCAAATACGCTGTGCTGCTTTAGCTTCTGGATGTTGTAAGAAATAGTTCATAGGATCGCGTGGTAGTGTTAGCTGATAGGGCTTACTTAGCTTGGTAGTACCTCCTAGGACTTCATCCAATCCCATAGCTTCAAGGCGTTTAGCTGTCGGGCCAAGAATTCTGCCCGCCTTACTAAAGAGGGTTCCACCTGCTAGAATCCCAACACCAAGGTCTGCCATCATACCAGCAAGTTCAGGACTGATGCGAGCAAAGCCTAGCTCTACCCCTTCAGGACCAAGAGCCCGTGCCGTTGCTACATCAGCAGAAGCCCCGAGAATGTCGCTCAACGCGCCTACAGCAGCACCTAAGAGGGCTCCAGGCACCGCACCGATACCACCCATCGGGGCACCGAGACCTGCTCCTGTCACTGCACCTAGGCCCGCTGATACGGCAATCCTCGGGATTCCAGTACCTAAAATCCCAGATGTAATCTTCTCTTCGATCTGTTGCAGGAAGGTTCTAGGAGCCTCATATGGAACTGGTTGTCCTGCCATACCTGCCATAGGATCAATGGGCTCCTGTGGCTGCGGAGGTCCCATCAAGATATCCGAGAGCGGATTTTGTTCCCCTCCTGTAACAGGATCGAGAAAGTTTGGATCAAACGGCGAAGCCATTATCTACCTAGTGGAGGCTGGGGAGGCGCTGTAATCCAATCAAAAAATCCTCCCGCTACATTCCCAATCTGGGACGGAGGCCACTCCCCGGGGGCAACATTCTGGGGTCCATAAGGCTGACCACCAGGCTTAATCGCCATGCCTGGGCCGGTCGGGTCAAGCATCTTAAGACGAACTCGAAGATTACCCCTCTCATCTAAAGTTCGAGTTATAAGGTCCTCAACATTCTGCCTAGTAAAGACGGCCATAGCCTGCGCTAAAGCTAGATGCAGCATGTTCTCCTTCTGGGGCCCCTCTGGCATACCCATAAAAGTCGTCATAAGCGACTGCATAACTTGGCCAAGACCGCCCGCCTGCATCATGAGAGCCCTACGATAGGATTCCTGTTGCTCGGGAGGGAGAGATTCAAACTGTTCAAGCGTCATACCAAGCAAGCCGCTAAGCGGAGTCTTGCGGATACGTTCTAACATATTGGCTTGTTCTGTTGCTTGTCTTTCACGCTGGGACTGCATTTGCATCTCTTCTTGAAGTTTAATCGCCTTGCGTTGCTCTTCCCCCTGCATTTGAATCTTTTGCTGCTCCGATTGTCTTGTAGCCTCGGCCTGTCTCTCCGCTTGGATAGCGCCAACTTGTCTCTGCAAACGTTCCGCGTGTTCGGGCTCTAAACTAGGCGAAGACAAGGCCATATTAAGATAAGTCTCCGACAAGTCGCGGTAGGCACCAGCCCCCAAGCCACTAGGCACCTCGGGAATCTCAGACCTTGTATCTTCCCAGGGTGTACTTTGTTGCAAACGACGGTTAGCTAAGGCACTCATAGAAGCCGCTTGCTGTGGAGGCGTCACATCCTGATTGACACGAACGTTTCCCTGTTGAAACAGGTCCTCAATTGTTGGAGTCCCAGGAGGCATCTGTTTTTGAGGTACAGGTGCGATGTCCTGAATATCCCATGGGTCATACGGAAGCGTAGCCATTACGCGAATGCTCCACCCTTCATAAGGGCCTGCAAGATAAGTTGAGGCGTGATAGCCCCCTGCTGTTTAATGCGAGCAGCTTCTAATCCAGGCTGATAACCCATAACCGTAGCTTGCTGTGCTGGCACATAGGCTTCAGACATCATGCCAGCCTTACGAGCAGCGAGGTTTGATCCACGGGTGTCGGCCCAAGAACTTTGTCCGCCATACCGGCCAGTCCTAGCGGAGATTTGCTGATTCTGTCTTTCTAGTGGCTCGAACTCCCTAGAGACCCTCTCTTGTAAACCCGCAAGGATTCGAGAGTCGGCCTGTACGGGCATAGGTACGTCTGCGAACATACCGCCACCACCGCCCTGACCACCAAATAGACTTAGCAACTTCTGCATCAATTGATTCTGGAAGCCCCACATCATTTTCTGTTGGTCAAAAGCAGCAGATTCGCGCTCCGCTTCTTGCCCAGCCATTCCCTGCATTTGCTGACCGGCTTGCATTCGCATCTGGGAGGACCGATCTGTGCCCCCACCCATTCGCATACTTCTCCAAGCCTCTTCGTTAGCACCTGTTAGAAGGCCAAGAACTCGTGGTAGGTACTTCCCTGCCTCGGCGGGAAACATTCCATAACCACCAGTTTTCATAGAGTATAACGGCCCGGCAGAGCCAGTAGGGAAGTTTCCGCCGCCACCAGACTGTTGGCCGCCCTGCTGGCCCGGACCACCTGCCTGACTAATTGGGGGCGGCCCACTTTGACCATAGCCCGTAAAGGGCATTGTCGCTGATCCACCTGTAGGTTTCGGAGTATTTGTTGCCATTTTTGTTACAACCCCCTATACTCGTCGTATTCGAAGACGCCACCCATAAAGCTGTGTGCTACCTGTCCTGTGTATGTCAAGGTGAGTTGTAAACCCCACCCCGTTCTCCCAATCGCCACACGAGGGCGAACAATATCTGCGGTGCTACTAGTCAATAGGACTGCTCGACTTGCCGACTGCACGGCGTAATCAACAGCATAAACATTAAAATTCATTGTGCTGTTTGTGGAAGCAGTCGTCGTTGTAGTTAACTTTGGATAGAAGTTGTGGAAAACCTTTGGGGCCGACAACCCTTTAATGTCGTTCTGTTGATCCATGTAACCAAAGAGAATGCCCGTTTGCAGCGTAGAGGCGATATTCCCACCAGTTAAAGATGCAAATGAGGCAGCACCGTCTATGCTATACACTCGTTTGTCAGCCGTGGTATTGTCGTCCAGGCCAGCAGCGAAGTAGACGTTCAAGTTACCATTGTTATTTTCCCTAAGGCAAGAAGCCTGACAAGTCTGCCCTGAATCCATAAAGGATGTCATCCGAGTCCACTGCCCGCTATTAAAGTGAAATATCCAGCAGACGTTTTCGGCTGTGCTCGTTCCCTCGGATACCCAAATATAGTATCTATTCAGGTCCATAGTTGAGTCGTATACGGCATGCATAAACGACCCACGAGAGACATTCCTTCTTGTACTTAGGCTAGTACGATTGATCCAGTAATCTCGAATATCCGCGCTAAGCTCAATGCGCTTTAAGTCTGCTGTCAGGAGCCATACGCCCTGATTGTTAGCGTAGACCAGTCCTCCATTGACACGAGCTATGGTTCGATGGCTGACACAGCCGTGATCTTCATAAAGAGTTCGCTTGGACCAGTCATCCGGGTGGTCTCCAATGAGAGCCGTAACTGTCCGACGGGTGAATATTGCCAAGTAGTTCTCGACAGAACGGATGCCAGTAACAAAGTCGCCCACGGGAGAAGTAATAACCTCGGTTCCCGCGTCTGTGCCAGTCCAGAGGTTCCTATTTCCATCTGCACAGTAATGTATGGACATAGGTGCTGCTGAACGACCAGCCAAGAAGACTCTGTTCTTCCAGGCTTCGACGTACCTTGGCGCTGTCGGTGGTGAACCAGTAGTTACAATGTAGGTTGCAGCATCACTTGTCTCCATGAGGTTATCCGACCCATTTGCCATGAGAAGGATACCTGTGAAGACCGTTGTATCCCAGAGAAGAGTCTGACTCGAACTGATAGCTGGTCCAGTCAAAGCAACGCTTGTTCCCGTCCCAATTTCTTGAATCGCAGGGGCGGAGGTAAAACGAATCAAGTTTTTAACTGTTCCGCCTGCTGTGTCATCTTCCTGAAACTCAACGAGATGCCTAGTGCGAGGTGTTATGGCTGCACTAACAAATGTACTATTTCCCTCTATAGTGCGCCACCGACGACCACGAGGATAGTAGTTGTCACACTGCACAAGTTGATGACCTGGCAATGAAGAAATGTCCTCGTAAAGATTTATACCGCCCGCCTGAACGGGCATCCATTCGATAAGAGGCATTAAGCTGTCACCTGAATTGAGCCGGGGCTTGTCAAAGCCCCTGAAACAGACGTAGCACCTGAGAAGGACCATTCATATATAAGCGTTTGCGTGCCTGACACACTCAATGGTGTTGCCGAAGTCAGAAGGGCAAAGAATTGCGTACCTAGTGTTGCGCCAGTTATAGCAATTGAGGCTGTATTGCTAACATGACTTCCGATACGAAATCGAACGTTAATCGTGGCACTACCCGCTCCAACAATTGAGTTTCCAACAAAACCTACATAGGCATTAAGAAACTGACTGCCAGCAGGTATTTGCACGGCCTGAGATAGCGCAGTTCCAAGGGATGCAGGCAACGAGGTGATGGCCGTCTTTGCAGGTGTAACAGTAAGAGTCCCTAAGAAAGCAACAGTACAAGATGTCTCATTACTAAAGCCACTTTGATTACCAGACCTATCCACAGCCCTTATACGATAAAAGTACGTTGTACCTGGTGTGGCATTCACATCTTCCCATGAGGTCGTAAATGCGTTCGTGTACAGGGTGGTAGCAGGCGATGAGGTATCTCGATAAATCGAGTAATAGGCAAGGTCCGCTTCCGTGTTTGGCGTCCATGATAGCCGAATAGTAGCTGTGGCAGGACTAGTTGTACAGCTTAGACCTGAAGGGCTGGCTGGCGCAGTGGGGTCAGGGGCCGAAGTCACTTGCTCGTCAGCGGAGAACTGACCTCGTGTTCCATACTGCCTGCGTTCAAGAGCAAAAGCAACAGTATGATTAACACCTGTCTCGACAGGACGGATTATATGAGGGCTCGTCTTCGAACGTTCATAGGTGTATCCACTATCAGTAGTCTTTTTCCAGCGGATAATATAGTCCATGTCCTTACGAACGGGAGACCATGTGACAGTAATCGCAGCCGCTGAACCCCCATCAGAAAGAGTAAATGCGGAAGATGCGAGGGTCGGGGCAGCACTAGGCGTCTTTGGCTGCTGGCTTCTACGTATAAGATCGTCTTCTCGTATCCTCTGTAACGGATTTGTCTCGCCTTGCAAGGCATCAAAAATCTCGCTCATGGGTCTATAAACTCATTATCTAGAGGATTCGGTAGTAGTTCACCTGTGCAGGACCAGTTATCTCCCCATGGTTGAGTGGAGTGCGTGTAACTCCCGCCCGCGAAAGTGCTGCCTACAATATCAAAACCAGGATTGCCGCCGAAAATCACGGCAGGTACGGTAATGTTGGTCACGACAACCCCATTCCACGAACCAATTAAGTTTATGTTGCCACCAACTTGGATACACTGGGACTTTAATGTCCCCGAAGTAATACCGGGCGATCCAAGATCATAATAATCGCTGTTGGTATTCGAGGGCAGCGAGCGCACACTGCCATCATTCCACTCAAGAAAAGCTAGTGTGTCATTTAATATAGGACCTCTTGTTAACTGCCATGTATACGCGGTCATTTTAGTGCGGTCCATGCGGTGCCCAGTTGTGATGTTTCCATATGATCCCTGCACAAGATCAATCTGGACCGTTGTATCTTCCGTAAATTGTTGTCCAATATAAAGTGCAAAATTGTGAAATGTGACTGGGCTCCAGACAATATTAGTCTTAAGGTCGGGTCGTTGAAGACCAGGTACCCCTGTCCAATTATTATTAGGTGCCAAAGGGCTTCCAATCGTGTTTCCTAGCGGTGTTTCATCAGCCCTATTGAAATTATCGGTTACCGTTGTTGGCATGATTACTTCGTGTTATCCACGAATCCCAACGCTCAGTGCCGTAAGAGCGTTCGTTCCGCCCGCAGCGCCACCGACCCAAGTACCCTGGCCCGCCTCAACATTACCGAAAATGGTGGCATAGTGATATCCCTTGGCCAGGAGGCGCTGGTTCATCAGCGTAAGCGGGATGGCGTTGCTGGCAACGAATTGCGTTGAAATCCAAACTCCATAATCCGTGAGTGTGGATTCGTCATCCACGTTAATCACAGAGCGAATCGCTACCGCAACAGTGTCTGCGTATGCCCAACCTCCCAATGCGAGATCAACTTTTTCGTTATCCCACGTCAAGAATTCAACTCGGATTTCAGAGTTAAGTTCAACATACGATGTGCTTGTCGTGGTGCGATTCGCCGTGAAGTTTTTTCTTCCAACTTTGGAACCACGGTTGAAGTAGCTTAGAACAAACATTTGTGTCGCCGAATCGGCCCATGCCGTACCACTAGTAGTCCTAGCTAATCCAACTAATGACCTAGTGGCATCTCCCGTTTTAATCTCTACACCTTCATTACCAGCCGCTGTGTCAGCCACATTTGCCGTAGTGCTAGCCTCCAACGTCATCGTCGAGCCGTTCATAAAGACGTAAATGTAATAGAGCGTGCTTGCGCTAAGGCCGCTAGTACTGAGTGTGGGTCCTGAGCTGGGAATCTGTCTTGACGTGCCATTAATGACGATCCACGAGCCATTGAACCGACTGAGAAGAAGATTCGAACCAGATTTCGTAAGTCTACATTCCCCATGATTCAAACGCTTAAGGGCATTCGTACCAGGAACAACCCCTATCTCCGTTTCAACAGCGATAATAGCCGTCGCAAGGTTATTAATCTTCTGTGCGTGGGTAGAAGTTGTCGCATACGGGGGACTGCCTACATTAGCTTGTGTTGTGGCCGTATCAAGGCTTGTTGGATAGCCACTTGTACCGCCATCGGCAAAAATATCGCCCATTATCTATGTGCTCCTGTCAGGCGAGGGGGTAACTGGAGTCTGTGCAGGTTCAGTCCAAGTAGATGTCACTGGCGCTGTACTAGGTTCTGTCCAGGAAGTTGAAATTGCAGATTGGGCAGGCTCGGTCCAGCTACCCGAAGTTGGGGTCACACCAGGTTCGACCCACAAGCCAAAAGACGGTCTTTCACGCCAAGTGAAGGCTTGGTATAAGTGTACAGGCCGGGCATGCCTACGAGCAAAATCAGGGTACTTTTGATAGTCACACGGAAACTGTGCCGCATCCGCGAGTGGCGGGGCTATTGTCGCGGGGTTGACCGCTCCGCCCATGCGGGCAGGATGTATAAATTTACGATCTATACGATCTTGATATGTAGGATGCCAGCTTTGAGAAATAGGACCCGTAGCATCTGGTAAGTTTAACAGAGCTTCTTGTGCAATACAACCCAGACTGCGGATATCAAGTTGTTTTCTACGGGCAAAGTCGGGATAGATAGGAAGCCAACCCACGTGGTTCAGCGGGAAGTCTGCTAAGGAAAGTAGAGGGCTGACTTCTCCGCCCTGTAAGTGTGGGCGGCTTTGAAAACGCCTAGCAAAGTCGGGATAGCGTGGAATCCAGCCCATGCGCTGGTCAGCACAAGTTTTACCCCCGTCCCACCCGAGTTGTCCCCAACTAAAAGTGCCCCATCCTTCAGTACTACAATCAAGTACCCAATCATGTATGGGTACAAATGGAAAACTCTCGTATTGATATCTCCTACGATGAGGCATTGCCAGAACTCACAATCTCATAGGTGCGCCAGTGGTCAACAAGTGTAGGCATATGTGAAATAAGATGGGGAATGACAACATCGGGCGATGTTAAATTCTTGATTGAAAGATAGTGATAAGGGTTAGTATTAAAGTTCACATTACCACTCCCACCTACAGTGAAGCCACTCGATGTCAACGATTGAATATGGTCAACCTGATCACCGGCGAACGCTGTTACAAATGAGTTGTCTCCAGTAGCGAACCCAGGGTTAATAACGCCCCGGGCATTCGCACTACTTTCACGACCGTTTATCCAAACCATGACTGGCTGGAAAGCGTCAGATTGTGTGATTGTTTGGGGATCAGCCCCATCTCCAGTATAGTTACCCTGAAACAAATTGCCAGTACTGTTAACAATTGCAAAAAAATAGTAGGAGTTTGTATTGACGTTGGTAAAGGTGCCGCTACCAACTTGAAACGTCCCCGATCCGACAGTTTGTATCTGGTCGGCAATGGGTGTGCCTCCAGCCTCCGACCGGAAAGAATTGTCGCCCCCTTTTGTCCCATACCAAACAATGGGAGCGAGGCGAGTCACTTCACTTGCACCTTGTAGTACACACACAAAACTAGGTGTAAAACTCCCACCCGTACTTATATTTCGATTATCCGTCGCATTACCAGTATACTTACCTGTTACGAGGGCGGCTGTGTCAACACCAAAGTTATACCAACGGTACGTGGAGCCACTTTTATTAACAAGAACGCTTGTATTAACCGTAAAACTGCTGCTACTCCAAGCACTAATACCAGCCGATGAGGTGATGGTGTTGTCTGCGGAAGCAGTCGTGTCATATTTATAGTTTATGCTATCGGCGAGATATTCGGCTGTCAAAAAGACCATGGAGTTTAAGGCGGTGTCTGCTCCAGTACGGGGGGATAGAATAAGAAGCACCGCCGGTTGAAACGTGACGGTGATGTTTTGGGCTGATCCAGTACCGGAGTATGTTCCCGTCTCAAATCGCATGGCTAGTCTAGCACCGCCAGTTTACCCTTTTCGTACATATCAAGCTTCTTCTCGAAGGGAAAACAAGTCCCTATAGCTGCGCATTTCGAACAGGTACACTGGTTACACATGAAACACCAGCCACCCAAGTCGGCGGGTTTCGCCCCGGTTGGAACTCTGAATACGGCATTACAGTGCGCGCACTGCGCATAATCAAACTCGGCTGTCGGGCCATCGGGAGATACGGCAATGCCATATCCATGAGGGTTACGCATTTATTCCTCGTGGTTATTCCTCGTGATAAAGGCCGAGCGTAACTGCAAAGGCGGATGTCACAACCGTCGCATAGAAACCAGCACCGTTAGCGGCTGTGGCAGGCAGAACAAGCTCCTTACCAGGCGCGGCAATCCATCTGAACGAAGCGCGCTGATTCAGAGGCATCGAGAAGATGATAGCATTTGAGGTGTAAGTTGGTTCGGCCGAGTGGTTAAAACCAGCCGCCGCAAGCGCCGCAGGATCGACAGGGTCAATAGCCACAGGTGTAAAGGCAGTGCTGGTACCAGCAGCGGTATAACGCTGCCAGATATAACGGGCAGCTTGATCGGCAGGTGTCCCTTCGGAACCCCACACGAACTCATAAATCTTGGGTCGGATTGTGGTTGCTGAAGTAAGACCGGCCATCGTAACGTTGACCGTATTTGTGTCAGGAAGCTGTGAAAAGTAGCTACGAGCCATTTATTTGTCACTCCTTTATTGATTAGAAGAGAACCCGATCTCGATCGGTATCCCCTATGTCACCAAGCCGTACAGCACGCTCGGCGTTGATCTGACGACGCCGCACGTATGGCAGCTTCGCTTGGTACTCAATCTTAAACATTTCAAGCAAGTCCCCGTAACGGGACTTGTCTCCCCGCTCAAGCCACGCTTTCGCAGCAGCAAGGTAGGTGTTTGCTATGTGTAACTCCGTAGGTATTTGCAAGCTTGCGGAGTCTTGTGTCATCTCGTCTGGCAGACGCCAGTAAGTGACGTAGAGCCTCCCATTCGCAGAGTTAAAGGCAGGATAGACACCTAGCTGATACGTTCCGCTTTCTCCCCATAGGAAATGAGCTTCTGGCCTATTTGAGGAAGTACGCGGATGGGCTCGAGCGTACTCAATGTCCGTCCCAGGGATTTCGGTAAAGTCTTCAGAGGCGGTGCTTCTAGCCCGGACAGTACGAATTGCGTGATAATTAGGGGGAAGAGAGTATAGCTCCTGGTCAGTCACAGAAGCCGTAAAAGCCTCAGAGGCTAGCAAAGGTTCTTCCTGCCCTGTGGCAATCCCGGGCACACACCCTGTCGCAATATCCACCTGAGCTTCATTGATATAAATATTCAGGAGGGCATCTGTCCAATATGAGGCTGTCGGCTCCTGCACAAGTAGGCGCACACGAGCTAATTGCAATACTCTAGTATTTGGGGTGAGTGGCATTTATCAGAAGCCTCCAAAAGACTGTCTACGCAGACGCGGTAGGCCGCCAGTACGGAACTGCGGGATAACCTCGTCGAAACATTCACGGCAGACGAATTGCCCAGCACCAGCCCTACGGCCAGTAGGCCGAAGCATTTCTCGGATATGATAAACGTAGCCACAGACAGCACAGCGCCCTAGGCGGCCAAGGGGCGTATAGTTGATACCGCCCCGAGAGGGGCCAACGTTAGGATTGCCAGTCGGGCTGGCGACGGCTGTGATAGTCAGAGTAGAGCCAGAGGAAGCAGCAGTAACCGTCGCCTCGTCAATGCCCTCAGCACCGATCTCAGCCTCGGTTGCGTCAGTAGCGAGGTTGTGGCGGCAGCCTGCAAACACCACCCCATCAACGGTTATCTTTTCGATCTGCCAGGCCATTAACGTTTATCCACATCCTCTTGAATCATTTCCATTACCCAATATTTGTAGCTACTGGCGTCCCATTTTCCCCATCCACCCTTCCAATTTGGACATCGGGAGTGACAGGGCCACTTATTGTGTATAGGTTTCTGACATAATGCACAAAAGACCCACTTCGCTAGAAGGCGTGGTCCAACCTCTAGCTTCTCGTTACAGTGTGGACAGTTAATCGTGGCATATGGTCCGCGAAAAACTCTATCCTTGGGGGTTTCCATTGAGTTTTAGTTAAGCCTCACTGTATGGCCGGGCCAAGGTGAACCGTCACCGCCAATCCGTTCCGTACTGTCCCCAGAGGCAGTAGGGCGTGCGAAGAAGTAGGAACAGGGGGTGTCAAGGATTTGGTCGGGTTGGACGGGGAACTCTCGGCATATTCGGGGCTTATCCTCGTGGATTTTACAACGTGCGCTAACAACGTCGTGCATGGGACACGGTGCGTGCATCGCACCTTTAATGAACCCAAGCTTAGAACCATCTACTTCTTTCCACTCGAAGCCACGTACTTCATAATACCTCTCATCAATTTGTGGATACCACTGAACGGCAATTTCCAACTTTATGACGTGTTGACAACACCAACCACAGTTGTTACACTCACCACCACGTACCCAACTATGAGCTTCCAATTATCCAATTACTCCTGGCCTTAAGTTGGTCCCACTCGGCCCACCAACCTGCCCACCAATGATCCATTTCATTTTGTTTTGCGCCGCGCCGTTGGCAGCGGGCCGTAGGGCAATCGTGACGGCGCGCCACTCGTCCGAGGTGATGGTGTAGGCCCCGGGGTCCTCCGCCCCGGCCGTCGCCTTGTTGATGGAGGCGATGGCCACCGTAGCGCCGTCACCGGACACCGCACCGTTCGTATCTCGGGCGAGGGTGTTGCCGTACCCGCTGGGGTAGGTAACGCTGCCGGACGATTCGTCGTCGTCTAACAGCGCAACGCTGAAGACCCGGGCCCCGTCGGTGACCGTAGTAATAGACGGCGAGTTGGGATTGGCGCTGAGACCCGTGGCGACCGTCGCCGTGGCATCCTGGGCAGTGGTGGTATCTACCCCACTCCATACCTGGATAAGACCAGCCGCCTTCTTGGTGCCACCCGTCTCCCGCGTCACAACAACGGTCGTGTCCGGCGTAGACCCCATCCGCTTGAAGCAGATTTGGTGGCCTGGCGTAGTCCCGGTGGGGCCGACGATGTTTGTGTAGCCCTGGCCCTGCACGCCGCTGGTGGAAGTGTAGCTGTCAGCCGCGATGCAGATGAGGACGATGTCGTTTGTCGCGGGGGTGCCCGGGAGGGTCTTCGTCTCGGTCCCCGTCCCGACGGCGGTCTCGAAGGTGTTTTGGGCGACGAACGCGATTGCCATTAGGTAGTGGGTTCCCCCGGGTGAAACTCCAGGATGGCACCGGGTGCCATCCCCACCTCTCCATCATCAGGGTCTCGTGCGAAAATGCCTACGCCAGCATTAGCGAGGTGGATCGTGACAGACTCGGAGGCATCCTTGCCTGCTAATCGGAACGTCACCGCGCCCACCAGGGGCTGGCGGAATACCAACGAGGACTGACGCCGCTTGTCGTTTGAGCGGGCGTGAACCGCCAGGACCTGCAGCGTAACATCATGCAACTCAAACACGATCTTTAGCTCACCAGGAACCTCAAACCACTCAACTAACATTCGGTGCCCCTCCCTTCCCTGCACACACAGGCAGGTTAAGACTCAATTGTAAAGTAGCTCACAAGGATACGAATGCTTCCTGTCGTCGGGACTTCGCTTGTGATCCGCAGGTCCTCGCCGTCTGCGCCGACCCCAAGGATGCCGCTACCGTCCCCTCGGCTGATACCTGATCCGGCAGCTACCCCAGGATGGGTGAGGACGACACCCGTCGTGGTCGGAGTAGTCGTGGCCCCGAAGCCGACACGGAAGCCAACATCAACCGTGTTCGCGTTGTCGGCAGTCATTTGAATTTGTGTAACGACGATCTTGAGCCCAGCAGCTACAGTGACAATCGCGGCATCGGTTTGGGCGGCTGTATACGCCGCTTCAAATGTGATAATGTTCGGGTGGCCCCCGAGCGTGAAGGGTACGCCGTGGCGGTTGAAGTACCAGTTCGTTCGGTCTGCCGCTGCGACCTGGGTAGGGTTCGTACCGTGGGCGATCGCCCGGCCGCCCACCTTTGCAGGGTTGCCGCTGTCTACCCCGTCATGCGCAACATCCCCGACTACCTGGGCGTTGAGGTTCGCGGCGGTCGTCTGGACCACCGTGGCATTCAGGTTGGCCGCCGTCGCTTGCGCGACGTTGAGATTTGTTCCGCTCGCTATCCCCTGTACCGCTAGGACAGTTCCAGCAGTCGGCGATCCTGCCGCGTCCCCCCCGGCGATACGGAGGTTTGTCGCTGTCGCCTGGTCAACGGTGATGGAGTTTCCACCGTCCTGTACGTTTACAGCAGAGGCGCCGCTTGCGTTGTTGATAGTCACATCGCCGATATCTGTTCCAGGTTGGGCGGATGCGAGAACGTTTACTTCTCCGGCTGCCGTGACAAGGGCAAGATCGGTTCCATCAGTAATTTGAACTGGCCAGCGGTTGGCCGTGGAGGCAGGTGTTCCTTGATTCGCAGTGACCGTGCCGGACACTGGCTGAGTAGTTGTCCCAGTTGGGTCAACCCGGACGGGTGCTCCAGACGTGCCAACCTCTGTTCCGCTGTTATTCCGAAGGTTGACGTGCATGCCCCGCTGGTTGGTAATCCGAATGGCGGCAGCCTGGTCTTCCGTCGGAGCGGTTTGTGTCTCGTTGAAGACTCCCCCGATGGGAGTCATGTTTGTCGTGCCGTCGGTGAACGCGGAGCGGTCGGCCTGAGCCGTCCCGCCAGAGCCCCCGAAGGCGTCTACGAACGCCCCGGCAGACGTGACGACTTGTACGAATTGCGCGCCGTAGTTTGTCGCATTCGCGGTCACCCAATCACCCGAAGCAGACACCTCTCCAGCCGGTGTGTCACGCCGCCGGAGATTCAGCGATGCCGCGACAGGATCGCCTGGCGTGACGGCGTCTTCCGTGTACTCCGTGCCACCACCAAAAGAGGTGATCTGGTTTCCAGAGGCGTCTACGATTGCGACGTTGAGCGAGTCGGACGCGCCCGTGTCCCTCACCGTGGCGGTATTCGTACCATCGCCGATCCCGATACGCTGAATACCCGCGGCTACGGTAGAGACCGCCGAGCCAGCAATTTGATTGACGTTGAATGGCTCGTTATCGGGGAAGGTCCCGATGTTCACCGTGCCACTAGCCGTTACGTTAAAGGTATCTACTCCTGTGGCAACGATGGCTCCACCACGAGACGTGTACTGTGCCTCAACCGCCTGGCCGGTAGTGACCGTTGGCTGCGTAGTGTTGAATATACCACCTGCCTGAATAGGATTGCCCGCCTTGGCCGCCCCAGAGGCTGCCCGTCCTTCTACTTGACCGACTAAGCGCGCTGCCCGATCAGTCACGTCCACAGTAAAAGTACCAGTTCCGGCATTCGCAGTGACAGTGCCGTCTACTGTGACCGAGTTACCACCATCTTGAATGTTAACTGCGGACGCACCAGACGCGTTATTAATGGTTACATCGCCAATGTCCACGCCAGGTTGAGCCGTTGCAATAACATTCTGCTCCCCTGCTGCTGTAACGAGAGCAAGATCGGTACCATCACTCATACGGACGGGAAGAGGCGCAGTCGTGGCGGCGTCAGTCGCAGACCCATCTGCTCCAAATGTTACCTTGACGCGTTGATACTTTACGCCAGCGATATCATCTGAAGCGATAGTGTCTCCGCCAGACCCGCTGTTAAGAACGGTATTATCCGCCATAGCCTGCTCTTACACTCCTAGTCCAACTAGCATACGTTGCGGGGTTGCTCCTACGGCTGCGGCTGTGCCTCCTGCGGGAGGCATTGGAAGGTTATACAACCATAGCAGCATCGCTGTTAAACCTCAGCTAGACGCTCTTTGATTCTCTTAACCTTTGATTCGAGAAGGGCAAGCTCCTGTGCAGCAGCACTAACCTTCTTCATAACCTCTTGCAACTCAGCTTCCTTCTTTTCCTTGACCTGCACCGTCCCCTTGATAGAATCACTAAGGTCCTTTAGCGTGGCTTCCTTCTCCTTAGCCGTTGCCAGGACTTTCTCGGCATCCGCGGCAGCAGCAACCAACAGTCGGGCAAGTTCGAGCATCTCGGGCATAATTACGTCACCTCATTCTAAATAATAATCCACGAGGCCGCGGGCTGCGCCTGTCGTGGTGACAATGTTTAGTGGTCGATCAGCAGCCCCATCAAACCAGGGATTCGCAGTATCAGATGGCAATACGAATCCGCCCTGGGCAGCTACATCAAAGGGTCCAGTCAAATCATCCGTGCCGTCAGTAAATTTTAGCGTGCCAGTCGCCGATAAAGTAACAACAACTCTAGTTACCCTAACACGGCGGCCCTGGGTAGCAGCAACAAGTAGCGTTGTACCGGCGGCGCCCTGATTTATGACAACTCTTGGCATTTAGAGGTATTCCACATACAACATATTATTTGCTGCGGCAGTACCGATGAAACCACCAAAAGCCACGCCCCCATCGAAGACTCGGCCACCTTCCCCGCCCTCATTTAGAGATATGGTCGTATTAGCTGTCACCGATGTTTGCCAGTAAACAGAACGTCCAACGTAAATTCGTGCCGCAGAACCACCAGTTGTGCTTGGTGCCGTTGTTGCACGAACGCGGACGGCATATCGCGCGGGCGGAATTCCGCCGCCTGGAGAGGCAACTGTAGTTGCAACCGGCGCCCTAAATGGGACAGGCAGAACAACTAGGCGCTCATCAGCAGCGGCCGTAAACGAGGCTGAAACAACAGGTGTTACTACAACCCACGCGTCGGAAGCTGAAGCAAGTCCAGTAGTCGGTCGGCCCCAATAGGCATAGTCGAAAATGGGCGAACCACCGGCAGAGGCAGTTGTCTGATCTATAGAAAGGACGTTGAATGGAATACTCGCCGCCACAACAAACCCATCGTTGGCAGTGGTTGTGAAAAGACCAAAATCGTCGATTTCTATGTCCTGTGCGTCTGTCGTGTCATCGGTAAATGTTCCTGCCGCATCCAACTGACCAGCAGACCAGGCACGATCAGGGAGCATGTGAACAAATCCGGCTGCCGAGGATGTTACCACAAGAAGCTTGGCCATAATGACGCGCAGGCGTCCACGCGACAAGCCGCTGGGTGTAAAGTCGGCATCTGTCGGCACGGACCCTATCGGTAATCCAGCCGTGATAGGCACTACATCTCGGGCAGTCCTGGGCGTGCCAAGCCAAAGGTTCGGCTGGTTGTCATGAAAAACCCTAGTATCGTGGCCCATGTAATTTATCCTTACTTACTTACTGGTTACTAACCCAAGCGAGGTCCAGGAAAGCTCCGTAGACACGGTAGACAGTCGTCAAAGCGCGGTTAGCCGTGATCTGAATATAGCTAGCCCTGTCCTGTCGCATAAAGTAGGGTGTACCGAAGGTAACCCGTGTCAGGTAAGGCTGAGCATTCGTGGCAGTCGCCAAGGTGCCGCTTAGTGTTCCACCGACGGTCGTAGACACGGCAGGAGCAGTAGTGTTCGCATAGGTCGTCTCCAGCATGTCATAGGTGTGGGCATCCATGGCCGCAGTACCGATGAAGTACATGTACGTAAAGCCCCTAAGCTGAATACCACGCCCAGCACCAAGTCCCGACACATCTCGGAAGACGATATGACTGATCGGAAGTTCAATTGTGCTCGTCGCATCAGCAGCGGCAACGGTATTGTAGTAGTCACCCGCCGCGTTACGGGTCCTTGTCCAAGTGCCTGTCGTGTAATAAATATCAGGAAGCTCGACGGCAGGAATCCAAACCTGCCATTCAGAAGTTCGGTCAAGTAGAGCCATTTGTGTTTTTCCTCCCTTTAGTAGTTATGTGTATAAATGTAAAATCCGCGTATGTACAGAGCCCCGGCATGCGCGGCCCGCCTTGAGGAAAGTTAGATCAGACAGTCAGGGATTGACAGTTAGGCCCCCAGGTTCCCGTGAACGCCTCTCCACTCGTTAACACCGAAGGAGAACCGCATCCGGCCTTTGAACATCATGTCGCCGGTATTGAAGTCCTCTTCTGTCCGAGTGTGCAACTGGCGCCGCCAGAACCACTTCAGGTCATGCATGTCACACAGGACGAACCACGCAGTCGTGGAGGTCAAGTATGGCCATACAACGACTGACAGAAGCCCCTCAACAGGGTTCACGTCGTTGTCCGAAGACCCGGGCAGGTAAGAAGACTTCAAAATCTGCTTAGCTGTAAACTCCAGGTCCGGGGGAATAACCAGCGTCCGAGGCATCTGCTCGATCCGCTTGCCAACCCCGTCTAGCTCTGTCCGAAGCTCAATCAGGGCCGTCTCGAGAGACGACACAGACAAGGCTGCGGCCGTGCTAGTATTGCTCAGGTTTGCTCCGCTATCCTCTCGGGTGTGAGCCGAAGAAAACAACGCCACGCCGTCACCAGCGGTGAATGTACCGGTACCAAACCCGGCGTTAAGGATTAGAGCAGCCCGCGTCTCGATTGTGGAGCGAGCAGAGATACCTAGAGCCCGACCGACCTTTCTCATCGGCCCATACAGGTCGTCCTCGACCGCCTCTTCGGTGATCCGAACGCCCTTCGCAAAGGTCGAGTGAGTATAGGTCTGCCGGTTGCCAGGCAGGAAGTCCTCATACGCGATTGTGTTGCCTTCCGACTTGCTAGCAAAGTTGGTAAGACCCTGCATCGTGAAGTCCTCTTCGTACTGCCGGTTAGAGGTCATCACGTTGAAAATCTTAGAGTAGACAGGAACGTACCGCCCATAGCTCTCAAAGAGAGCACCACGCAAGCCGGGGATGAACAGCCGCGTAAAACGGCTAGAAATCATACCCATTTTCTATGTCACCACCTTTCAATGTATTTAGATAGCCTCGTCAAACAGCAAATGCCGAGAACGAATCTTGCCCCATACACGAATGTTCGTGTCGCCTGTCGCATCCTTCGGCGAAAGACGAATGGGCACAAAGACAGCAGTACCACGGTTTGTGGCAGAAGTAGCTGTGGACACAGCGGCGACTTCGACCTGATGGTCGTTTGAAGACACGACAATGTCGCGGCCAGTACCAAACACTGGATCGGTACCCGTCGAGTTCGTATTAGCCTCGATAACGGAACCCGCCACGTACACAAAAATATCCGTGGCGCTCTTACCAGAGGTGATGTTCGCACCAGCCACCATATTCGTGCCCAGCAGAGTTGCCGGGTCCGTGGCTACGGCCACCCAGTTCGAGCTACCATCCAAGGTAACCCATCGCAACGCGGCCAAGGTCGTAGAGTTCGCCTCGGTATACTGTGTGAAAAAGCTGTCCGCCCCAGGGTAAACGGTCTTTGGGGAAACAACGGTAATCGTTGCCATTTTCTATAGTCACTCCTTTACTTGGGAATCCCGCCCGAAACGTATCTAGTCCCGGTAGCTAGGCGGGGCCTACCAGGCTGACTCATGAATGCCTGCTTTCGAGCTACGCGCTCTTCAGCATCAACTCGCTCAGCATCTTCTTTAGTCTCTTCAGAGAAGAAGGAGACACCTCGATTTTGCTGTCCATAACCAGAAGCACGTGCTTCTCGTATCGCTTCCCGCTCCGCCCCTTGTTCATCAGGGTTGGCAGCAGGCGGGTTGCCTAATTGTGCAAGCAACCTCTCCTGGAGAACCTGGTCGTGAACCCCCTTCATCCACTTGGGTCGCATCATAAGGATTGCGTCCCCATGGCGAAAGCAAGTGTCAATCTGTCCCGGCAGAGGCTTACTTGTTTCAGCCGGTTCATAGCCAAACTGGTTCTGATACTTGCTTATGCTCTCTTTAACATCCCGAGCCCAACAAAACTGTGCATTAGGATAGCGTTTCGCAATCGCGTGCGGTATCTCCATCAGAGCGGTGCCACGGAACCGCTGCTTCCACAACTCAGCAAGCTCCGTACTAAACTGATCGCTCGGGTTCAACGCCTGGACTTCAAGAGCGTCAGTATCCGACGCCTCAATCTCTGGTCGTACCTTTGTTACAGCCGACTCCTTTGTAAGTTGTGGCCCAGAAATGGTGTCAATAGGCGTTACCTTAGGAGGACGGCCGCGCTTGCGTTTACCAGTCGCAGGATCAATAGGATTCTTAGGACTACGTGCCATTTATCCCTCTACCTATTACTTCGCGGCCGGGCCCTTAGAGCCCTCACCATCCGCTTCAAAGTCGTACTTCTTCGCCTTAGCAGAGGCGTTGTGTTCGTCCAGGTAACCTGTCTTCGCCTCGCCCATGTACGCCAGGCCCTCAACCTCGGTGCGAGACTGAAAGCCCTTTTCATAGTATCCGCCGTGCTTAGCCATGTATACACCTCCTACTTCTTCTAGTTGCCCTCAGTCTCCGGCCAGACAGGATTCATCCGCCGTTTCCAAGGAAGGTACGCCTCGTCAACCTCTCCCCCGCTCATATAGCCGCAGGACGAGCCTTTCTCGATGTCCTCAACACCCTGTGCCTCGCCACGGCTCTGCCGGTAGCCAAGTACGTAGGGCTCCTGAACACCTTTTTGTTTGCTAGCCTTGTGAGCCATTTGCATTACCCCTTTAGATAATTAGTCGGACTTCCAACAAGAGGTTTCTTCCGGCCTGGATTAGTTAAATTGGTGGGGGAGGCCGCCATTGGGTCCTTACTCTTTGTCGGCGCGAAAGGTGCGACAGGCGCCTTCTTTCCTGGTGCCTTCCTATTACTTTTACTTGCCACCCTTTTTACCTCCCAAGGAAGCGCCAGGGCGCTTTCCCTTCTCAATCTCCCTCGGCATACTCATTGTTATGACCTCTCCTTATTTAGTCAATAGTCGTCATCTGATCACGCTTTGCTCCACGACGATTCATAATCCAGAGATTCTCAACATCCTTCTTCGTGCGGGGTTTGCCAGTCGCGGGATCAGGCCCGCCAAAGAACTGCCATGCCGCCCGCTGTTCCTCATCATCCATAGTTGCCTCATCAACCTCACGAGCGCGAGAGCCCGTCGTTGTTCGTTCTGCGTCGTCAAGTTCTCGCTTCGTTGCCTTCGTCTTCTTGAGGGTTTCAGCCTCAGAGCCTTGCACGGCTTCCATCATGTGCATAAAGGCGACTTGCCTATAAGCCGTCTCCTGATCTACCTGGAAGTTACGTGCCTTTCGGTAATCATTGACATCTTTCTTCAGGGCACCATAGCCGAATACTTCATGATCGTATTTATTGGCGAGTCGATCTTCTAGGAGACTCTCTTGCTGCCCAACAAGATAAGTTAGGGCAGGGTTAATCTCTTTCTCACGAAGCTCGTTAATTCCCTGCCCGAAAATCTCACCAGCCATATCTCGGATAGCCTCTTCCATCAATTCGGCAGCCTCGGGCTTGAGTTTCTCTTTCCACTTTCGGGTCTTTGCTGAAGCCTCAGTGCGCTCGTCATGGGTACGTTCCACAATGCGTTCTGTCTGTCTAGGAGGTTGCTGCGCCATAGCGGAGACGGCAGACGTAAGCTCTTTAATCGTCTCCATGAAGGTCTGCTGATTCTCGGCAAGTTCCTTCAGGGGTTTTTCCCACTCTCGCTCTGTCTTATCGGTCGAGGCAGTATCTTCTAAGGCTTGAATTGTTTGTCCGGCTAGTGCCTCCAAATCCTCTTCATTGTCAACTATAGGATTAGGAGTGTCAAGAGGCTGGGCAGTTTTAAGAGCCATTCATCTCTCCTTCCGTAATCACAGGCGCAGACTCAGTAAGACCGGAATCCCGGCGGATTGAGCGCGCGAGTTCAACATACTCGTAGGGATGATTTCTTAGCGCGCGAAAAGCGCGTAGTGTATACCGGATTGATTGTAAGAAAGCAGGATCAAGACTTTCACCATCAAGCATCTCATTGGTCAATTGCATAATTGCCGAATCAAGTACGACTCGTTCATAGGTCTTCCACGCAGGATGTTGTAGCAAATCACGAATCTCGTCGCCAATAACGACGGTATCACGATCCCTACTGCTGAGCTCGGCCACTCTCACCTCCGGCGGCTTCACCGCCTTGACGGCTTCCACCGCCCTCAAAGTCCTTCTTATTCTGGCTGATTTGAGCACCAGGACCAGTGCTACCTGCGGGCTTTCCAGTGTCTCCAGGGCCAGCCATCGGGGCACCAGTCATCATACTCTCCATAACCCGAAGCTGGTTCATAATGGCCATCTTTTCTTTCATACTGCCCAGATATCTCGTGGGATTCGGAAGACCAGTTGCCTCCATCCAATCCTCAATGATATTCCCCCATTCAAACAACTGCATCATGGGGTCAAGGGCACGTAGAACAGCCAAGGTTGTCTGCCACTTCTCACGCTCTGCCAACTTGCCAATTTGCTCGGTGGGGGCAATGGCGAGTTTCAAACTATACTCGGCCGCATTAATCTGATGTGGCTTGACTTCAAGGTATTGTATGCCCTCTGGACCGACAATATCAACGGTCACAGGGGCGTCCATAAACTGTTTAATTCTAGAGATAACCAGTTCGACGGCAGGAGTGACAGAACGTTCCTCGAACAGAAGGCGGCTCAACTTCAGACGAGCTTCGGCTGCTTGCTGCAAAGCAAGAAGACCACCAGCAGTACGATGGAACGACGTGTTTGCTCCCTTACGGACTCCAGCGAACTCTGCCCCAACACCCGTTGTCTCCTGCCACAACTGATCGTTCCATTGCTGAGCAGCGATTAACTTGTCGAAGATCGGGTCCATCTTAAGGGGCAGAACGTCCGACGTGGGGTCGTCACAATCGATACGTCCAGAGGGTCTGGATTTCAATTGAGCATCGGGTATAGAGGCGCTCTTACGAACAAGGAGCATTGCGTTCAAGATAAAGTTGGCATTATCTACACCCATGTTAAAGCGGGTGTTGATTTCTCGCTGCAACTGTTCAACCCACTCCATCAAGCCAATGCCAAGGAAGTCATTGCTTACGGGAATATAATTTGCAGCCCGATAGGGCTTTTGCCCGTCAATGTAAGGATTCAATCGGACTTTAACGGCACGTTGCGCCTTGTCGCCCATAGCGGTCACTCGGGCGTTTTCAAGGCGGCCATCACCATTGACATCAAAGCGCCCCCAATAGTCATAAAGGACGACTTTGCGGAGCTGCTCGATCATATTCTTTAAACTATCGCCCTCGTTGCCGAGATAGCCGTAAGCAGCGCGGTCCCGCTCATCTTTGAAGTGCCGATCATCCGCAAGCTCGCGGGAATGAGCCGCAAAAGCTAATACTTCTTCTTCTTTAATATTTTCGTATTGCCCCTTACGAATTCGATCCACGACAACATCAACAGGAAGTTCGTACCGCTCCATTACGAAGTCCATCTTTTCAATCGTAGGAGCCGTATAGTCAAATAGGAAATCGAAGAGGTCAACGTTGACGATACGGGGCATATCCTCAACGACCTTCAATTCGAACTGTTGCGTGTCTGCGTCAGGGTTTCCACCAGGTAGAGCACGCAACTCTTCCTTATACGACCAAGGTACCTTGACAATGCCGGTACCATAAATTAGGGCGTCTTTCCACCAAAAATAAAGAGCGTCGAAGAAGCGCATCGCATGTAAGTAGTAATCAAGCAGGTGATTCATGTGTTGGGCAGCTTCGGCGTATTCTGCCCTGCGACCACGGACTTCGACGGTGGGATTGTCGCCGATTGTGCGAGGTATAACCGTCTCCACGAGGGCGCCAGACTTAGGGACCCAAATTTGACTCCGCAACTGGCTCTGTACGGGGTCTCGTCCAAAGACGTTCATATTCCCGCGATACTGCGCGTATCTACGAGAAAAGTCCCGTCGGCGAGATTCCATTCGCATAGAAGCCCATGTGTGCGCCTCCTGCAAATGGACCGTAGCCCGCTCCAAGCGGCCCGTTCCTGTCTTATCTCCTGCGACCTCGTAGAGGGTTGCCATCGTTATTTCTTTTTCCGGCTTTGTCCGGCCTTGCTAAAGGCGATTGCCCGGAGCATAGCCTCCTTAGCCTTACCCGTCTTCCCCGTCTTGGTTACATTCCTGGGAGTATTGGTGTGAACCTCCCGCATGGCGTCTTGCAACTTCATCGGTACGACCTCCAATAACTAATACCCCGTCACATCATCTAGGGGTTTATATTCAGGTCCGAGTCGGCTGTTTCCTCCAATATTGGGGAAGTATCCGAACTTTTCGATGTCGGCCAGCGCATCGAGCACATCATCATGCTTAGCGCGTGGGAACCGGCGGTACTCTTCCCTAAACTCGTCGGTTCCTCTAGCACCCCGCACCATGTAAAAGCCTCCGGCTTGGAACATGGGCGAGAGTGCTCTGATTCTAGCTTCCTTAGAAATTTTTGTATCTCGCTTAAAAAAGTTAAGCGGGAGGTATACACGTTTACGTCGGCATGCTTCTCGGAACACGGATTGATAGGCATCAAACCCAGCCACAGACTCAAATCCGACTTGTACTGGTCTAAATATTCGGTAGACATCAAACACCTCGTCTACAAGTTTATCAGGATTCCATCGTCCATAATGCGTATCAAGTAGAATACGCATGGGGGTAGGATGCCCGAATTCATTTGGAGGACAAGCAAAGCCAACTGTTACAATTGCGGAGTAGTCGCTATCGGCCGTTTCTGTCACCGCGGGGTCGATACTAGTGAAAATCACCATTTCGTCCCAGAGTTCGCGGATTCTTGCTTGGCTCAAGACGTTGTTCCTAATCCAGTCTTCCTTGAAGACCGCCGTCTCCGCATCAATAGGATCGTTCATGTATTGACAGGAAAAGGAGTAGGGAGAGTGCATGGCCTTCAAGGGTACAATAGTCTCTTCGTTGAGGATTTCAGGAGCGAAGAGAGTACCGTCAGGCAGCCTCCAAGGGTAGACCATGATATCAAAGTACTTACCCTTGTAGACACCGGGGCTCTTAATACGAAGCCCCTCAATTTCTTCGATAATCCAGCCGTAAGCATCCTTGTCATCCCAACGAGTACCAATGACTACGTACTGCGCGCCAGGATCAAGGATTGAAGTCATTAACTGAATGTGCTGAATAACCTTTTGAATCTGCTCGGCTGTCGTGACGTTCTTCTCGGAGTGGTAGTCGTCACCAATAACTACGTCGTAGTGCATACCGACTTTAACGATATCTACACCGCCGACAGCGAGACTTGCTTCCTTCTTACTAAAATCGGTTCTTGTCCCGATTAGAATCTGGTCTTCGTTCCACGTCAAGCCACGGTTTGCTTTGGCGAAGCGTATAGCCTCGTCGGATATAGGTATGTTGAGGTCGCCATGGAACTCTCGGAGCAACTTGTTTGTCGCTATCAAACCCTTGATAGCCCGTAAGGTATCCGCACTCTTCGCATATGTCTCGGAGTCGAGCAAGATTCGCGTGTTCGGATCGCGTAGAAGAAGCCATAATGGATATGCCTGCCCTGCTAGTGTCGTCTTAAACGTGCCACGAGGAAGGAGAATAAGCTTCCAGTTGTTCGTAAGTCGGCCTTGGTATTTCCCCGTGTTGGTGAGGAAATCTGCGAGATCAGCGTGTGGATGAGAAGTAAGACGATTAAAACCCAAGGTATTGCGAGCAAAATGGTAGAGATTAGTAACATCTTCGTAGGCCCAAGCAGCATGAATTATCTCATGATTAGGAGGTTCTAACAACTGGTTATTGTTGTTGTTCTGAGACGACTCGATACTCGGCTTCGATTTCTCGTGCATTCCTTAGTCCTTGAGACTCTTTGAGTTTTTCCCATAAGACTCGACGCTCATCAAGAGTGATTGCGATAGTCCGAGATTCGGTTCGCTCGGTAGCCTCCCCTGCCGCAAGAGCCGCCTTATCAAAGATCGTCGCAAAGGCTTTTGCCAACTGAGCATGCGCACCTGCATGCTTCGCATCAACAGGAAGAGCAGCCAGAGCATCGAGGTAACGGCGTTGAACAAATAGTCCGCCAGTAATTGCCTCCATCTTGCTAGTTTCTCGGACCAACTGAACAACACGTTTATTTTCCTCTTTGTTAAGTATATTGCGGATAGTACCAGGATTTAAGTCTAATGCCGTAGCAATCTGCCCATATGTTGCTCCAGCAGCACGTAAGGCGATGGCCGCCTTATCCCTTTCCTCTTTGGGGAGTTCTGATGGGATTATGGCGAGAGCGGCCTTTTCCTCTTCCATCTCGCGGGAGCGAACAAGAGCCTTTTCACGCTCTTCAATCTGGCGGGGAGTCATTCGTTTGACATACCTCATCGGAGCCGCCTAACGCCAGACAATACGCCTTAAGAACTAGTACAACCTCGCGCCAGTCCTTCTGCAAAACAACTACACATACCCCATCTGCTATCACGTCCTTTTGGGGATTACGCAGGGAGCAGAGGATCAAACGTGGCGCCGCAGACAGGACAGGTGGTGGTGATGGTAAGTTGACCCCCGGAGTCGCGCAAGCGGTCAGAATTAGGACGAATACGAGCGTCAAGAAGCCACAAGTTCGCTTGTAACACCCGCTCATCAAATACCCGAAGAATTTCAAGTTTCGCCTTTTCTGATAGAGTATATCGGTCAAAGATTTCTCTGAGGAAGTATATAGCAAACTTTGCTAATATAGTCCCCAAGAGTTCCATTTATTATTATTAGTTAGCTAGAAGGCGGGGGGCTACTAACAGGTGACTTGAGCAGAGATGCGATAACCGTTGCTAGGCCAGCTAGGACGGCAACCAGAGTCGGGTTCGCCTGCACAAAGGGAAGGAGTATGTCTGAAAAGGCGCCGATCAAGGCCACGACAGCCCCGACGACGGCGGGGAGCCATTTGAGCATTATTTTTCCTCCTTGTCAGCGATTCCAAGTTCTACGAGCAGGGAACCAGGACCGGCCTGTTCCTTGCCGCAACGGAACCACTGCTCAACTTCAGCAAACTTCTTGTTTATGGAATCAGATAGTTCAGAGACGATCATTGTCAGCACACGGCGGAGAATTTTTGCTTCCTCGTTATTCTGCATGGCTATCGAGGGCAGATCGACACATATTGGCGGTTCAAGGAAGCCGCCACCCCGTTGCACGCCATGAATAAGGGTCAGCGAGTTTGACGCTATAAAGCGGGAGCCAGGAGAGCCTGCGGCGATGATAAGTGTTGCGCCACTCGCTACGAGTGATCTGCCATGAATCTCGAGTATAAGACCTTTTGCTCGTGCGCGCTTCATTTCCTGACTTGCCTCTACTGACCAGATGACAGAGCCCCCAGGGCTCATGAGGACAATAGTCAACTTACGACACTTCGCCTCCTGGGCAGCTTGCAAATCGTCTCTAACCCTCTCGGCAAAGAACTTATCGACCTCACCAACCCAGCGAGTAGAACATGCATTTGAAGGCGTAAATAACTCAGTGGTGAAGAAACCAAGAGCAAAAGCGAGCAAAAGAATGGGAACAACGAATAGCTTCTTAATGTTTTTCTTCATTCTGGTGTCACCTCAGTTTTGAGGGATCGTACTTTCTTAGTTTTCTTCGGAGCTTCGCTCATAAACAGCCGTTTAAAGGCAGCGAACACCTCTTGTCCAGAGGGCACATCTAAGGGGCCGAATTCACCACGAATAGGCACCTGACCAGGGCTTATAGGCTCTGCGAGGGGCCTAGGAGGCTCAAAGCCGGGGAAGAGGGCTCCTGATATGCTCTCTCCTTCAGGAACGCTCGCTTCGGCCTTTGCCTTGATACTCTCCAATTCATCAGGGGCTAATTTACCCCTAGGAGGGCCTGCTTTCTGTAAAAGGACTTTTCCAACAGGAGCTACTGGCGCTTCCTCGGTTGCCCCAACTTCTGCGCCTCGTGTTGCTTGTCTAATTCGATGTTTGCCTGTTACCTCACCCCGGAGCTTACGGAGTTCATTCTGAAACGTCCCTCGACTACCTTTAGGTCGTGGTTTTGTCGGATCAACGATATGGTCGAGATACTCCTTAAGGCGGGGGCTTGCTGCTTCATAAATCTGCTTTGCTTTAGCTCCTAGGCCAGAAGAACCCTCTTCAGCAGCCGTAAGCCTTGCAAAGATGCTTTCTGGGTCTGTTTGTTTCTCTAAAACCTCCGGCTTGGCTTTTGTGCGGTATTTTGTCAACTTATCCTGTGCGGAGGCTAGAAACTCGTCAATGCCTCGTTTTGCTGCACCTGGTACCTCTGCCGAAGGCATACCCCGTTTAAAGTGAGTAGCTGCTGACTGTAAGAGGTCTGCGTACTCTGCCGAAGCATCTTGTAAGACTTTTGGTGAAATCCCCTTGGCATATTTTGAGGCAGCCTGTAGTAGTTTCAGAATCTCTGGGTCTTCAGCAAGACCTTTGGAAAGAGGCCCGAGCATACCAACCCCACGAACATTTGTAGCCTGCCCAAGGGCTCTGGCTATTTTCATGATGATTGTGGGGTCTATTGTTGCCATGTATACCTACTATCACAAAAAGGCCCCTAAAAGGGGCCCAGTCAATAACCCAGTCAAAGGCCCTTATATATATATTATATTAATAATAATATATAGCCCCCTACGGGGGCTCTAGTATATATATTATATATATTATTTATATATTATATTATATATATTATATATACTCTTCTTTCCCTCACCTCTCTAAGACCAGTATACCATGAGAAACACTATTTGTCAAGAGAAAAATAATGTTCTTCGGCCTTTTCTTTACCTGCCCTATTTTCATACACTTTATAGCTTACCTGTAGCAAAATGCTACATGGGCCTAGCAAGTTGGTAAGTGTATGAATGTAGGGCCTCTTACCCATTAGGGAGGGGCCCCTCAAGCCCCCTGGGCCGCCTGAAGTCCTACAGGCGTATGGTGTGGCAAGGATGACACAGGGGGAGGATGTCAACCCACTCACCCATTTGTCAGTCAATCGAGTGCCCGAATTCACATCACCCGGTCAACACTGACGCAGTCAACAATTTAGCCTGGAGGTGCGCTATGTTCTCTGTGTGGTGTGACGCGTGCGGCTGGGTTGCCATGCGCCTCGGGACCAAAGCCGAGGCTAGCTCCCAAGCCCAGAAACACATCCCTGCCATGCTATGGGGGTGCATCCGGCTTCCTGACACGGCCCATGTTTGCGAGATCATGATGCAAATTGGGCGCAATCCGTACGAGAACGTCAAGGTCGGCTAAAGTACCCAATAAGGAGGACAACCTATGAGCAGAACAAGCGGAGAGTTTTGGTACTGCAATGTCTGCCGTGCGCAGAACCACGAGGTTGACGGTGAGTGTCAGTACTGCGAATGTGCTGGCGCTGGATGCCGTCGAGACTCATGCTCCGACCCACGCCACTTCACCTATGAAGAGTCCGTGCTGCCCGGTTTGACATCACTAGGTCAATAACGTATAGGGGCACGAATCCGCCCCGGGGAGATTGCGTCAAACCGGGGCGGCCACAACAAGCTGTCAATAGTTGACAATTCAAGACGGGAGGGATGCCATGGGCAAGCAAACACGTGTGGATAAATGGGCAAAATCCCATCCATGGCCAAGCAGACTAGTTGGATGGAAGCGGGAAGTGGCTGAGGCCTATAGGCTGAAGAAAATCATGGAGGACGCCTACAGTCGCTGGTGGGCGAAGGGGGGATTGAGCCCATGGACGAACAGACGCGACATCTACTGAACGAAGTTTTCGACCAACCCAAGGCCGAATGCCCCTGTTGCGGGTTAACGTATGACCCCACAACTACCCTCGCGAAGAAATGGAAGCTGGCAATGTACGAGGCCCTCGGGCTCGCACAGAACGAGACAATACCCCAGAAGGAAGGCTAAGCCTATGGGTACTTGCTTCATTTGCACGAAACCTGTCCCGGTAAACCATGGGGTCTGTTCCAAGGAATGCTCTCAGAAACTAACCCTGAGAGCGAAACGCGCGCTAAGGAATGCTCGCGATGGCGGCTTGATTGATGCTGACGAATATTACAACAGCATGCTCAAGCTGAACCTGGCAACAACGGAGTAAAAACCGTGGACGAAAAGCTACTCCGGCAGCTTTTGGTAGACAAGCTACTAAGCGCCGCAAGGACCATGGAAAATGCCACGCAAGACGCGCGTGATACGTTCGTCGAACACTTCGCCACGCTACGCGATAAATGCTCTAGGCAAGACCACCAATATGTGCTGGACCACCTAGGCGAAACACTTGACACGGTAGCAAAAGACATAAACCATATCGAGAACATCACCGAGTTATGGCTCTACGTGGGCAGATGATGTAACCGTTGCCTTGGTGGCGATTTCCTCAAAACCAAGGCGCCATAATCCCCCTGTTTGCTATAGGTGGGGCACCTGTGCCATTTCAATCTAACCTATACCAGCAGGGGTAAGTATCAAATGTTGTAGGTCTGATAAGAGGGCCCGGAGCCCGGCTTGCTCTAAGAGCAAGTAGAGACAATCAGACCTACAACAAATCTTCTCACCCGTTCCTCAACAAAGGGGAACAAAAATGCCACAAACCAAGACTGACCTGAAGAAACAAGCGCAGGAAAGAAAGGAAAGGGATTCACTGCGGGAGTATGCGGAGACTTTCTTCGCACGGCATGGGCAAGACGTGTTCGATGGTCTCGGGGTAGCGGTAGGGCTGAAGCATTGGCTTGGCCTTACCACAATCTATCTAGACCTTGCCAGGCCGTGGGGCAAGAAAGGGCGTGAACGTCTAGGCTCCCCCGACGGTGACGGTTGGGTTAGTGTGGACGAGCTAACTAACCTTCTACATATTCAAAGGGCAAGGGTCACACTTCAAACCGCTCTGAGGATATGCAAAGCCATAAGGGGATACCTGACCAAAGAGGTTGGTGACTACAAAGGGGCGTTTCCGAAGGTTGCGGAAGAGTTATACGAAATAGCACAAGTCAATTTCGCCAACTCGACTGTGACCATCAACGCCCTGTACAAAGCTGCCAAGTCTGACTCACGCTTTCGCGATGACCTTGCCGTGAAAGCCCCCGACTGGCAGTCGCGTGCCGCGGGAACGTACAACACCCTGCTTAGGCGCTTGGCGTGCGTTGGGTTGGATTCAGACACGCTATCCAAGCGCCATAGCAAGGACGAACTAACAATCGCCGATGCACCGTTTCTGTTTCTGACCGTTCCTCAACTTGAGGGATTAATTACGGCGGTTGATGAGGCGGTGGTACGCCACAAGCGGTCAGCCCCTCTTGAGGCGCGGATTGCAGTAGCCAACGACTTACTGGATATCGCAATCGCGCAGGCCGACAACGAAAGCATAGCAGCCCAGATGGAAGAGGCCATAGCGGCTGACGAAGGGGCTAGAGCAGAGATGAAGCCCGCCATGCAGGGCGCAGAGGCAACGTAAGACAGGCGAGGCGCGGGTGAGAGAAATGAGGGCTAGTTAGGTGTCCGAAAATCGGGCATCTAGCTGGCCCTTTTTGTGTTCATAGGTGCCTCAATTTCGGGCAGTTAACTAAAGGCGAAATGGGGGAAATCAAAAATGAGCGGTGATGAAAGACACCCGCACCAGGAAACACCATACGAAACCTGTCTTCAATGGCAACCAGGGGCGGTCCCGACAGTATTAAGCTTTTTTGTCTGGATCAAGGATAAAACAGGGAAATGGCAACGATGTGGCGAGCAACGAGTTTACTTGGACATATGGGATAGCCAAGTAAACAAAGGCGACGGTGGACATATCCGAAACCCTCTGCTCAAGACCTTGCAATGGCGCTGGGATGAGCCAGAACCCCGATACAACTGAAAGGGGCAAACAATGAGCCACCAGCGACGTGAAGGCGAACCAAATGCTAACACGTTCCTGCAAAAATGTCCTACCTGCGATAAAGTGCACAGAAGGCGAAAAACCAAGCAGGTTCCTACCATTGAAACCTACCTTGAAATAAAATCAATCGATCCAAATACTAGAAAATCTTATAGTGATGCGGAACATACAATACATTTCACCCTATGGGTGAAACAAGGTGGGTTGTGGAATGAAGGCGGAGAGTATCGGGTGAGGCTTGACGGATGGGACGATACCATTAATGAGGGCGAGGGAGGGTACATCAGGAATCCTTTGCTAGAACAACTGCATTGGCATTGGTGCCCACCAATCTGTCGCGGTTCTTAGGGAGGACTTCTAAATGAAAATCTTTGTCGAGTACGAAGATCGATACTCCCACTACGGCATCCCTGGCGCACAAACAGCACGGAAAGAGTGGATTTTCACAGATGAAGACTCTGGTCAGTGTCCGCATCCTGATGCTATTCGGGCCGAACTGCCAGACGATGTTTTTCACGAACTTCGTGCGGCACAACATCGTTTGTACATCGCTGAGTGGAATTTTACACAGGCGGCGAAAAAAGCGGGCTACACGTGGGAGTGGCTAAAACTGTACAACTAATAGGGAGGACAAGTGGGAAACCAAGGTAGGACATTCTTTGCAGGTTTTCCCAAGTATGATATGACACGCTCTCCATACGTGCCGCTAGTAACAAGCTGTTGTAACTGGAAAGTAGTAGTGAAGGCGCAAGGCGAGAAAGGGAAATGTGGTAAGTGTGGCGCTGAGGCACCAGCCTACTTAACCCCATCAGGGGTGAAAGTGAGAATGTAAATGGAGACAAAAGTACTCGTCGCTATAGTGGTTTTACTCTACCTAGTCTCAGTCTTTGGCATTATTATTCTCGGGCGCAAAAAGTGAACTAGGGAGGCAAAAATGTGGTGGCTAGTGATAGCAATTATGATAGGGCCGGGACAAGTTATGCGGGCTGAGATAGGGCCATTGAACACGCAAGCACAGTGTGAAAAGTTTGCCGCACAATGGTTAGAAACGATAGAAAACCCCATTGTGGCAAGGTGTGAACAACGTGGCTAGTAAGAACTGGAGAAAGGAGACTACAAGTTGCTAATCGTCGCGGACGGCAAGTTGGCACCTGAGAGAATCAGTAAGAAGAGGAAATCAACACGTTGGCGAAAGCACCTTGTCGTGAAAAAGCCGAAAAAGCAGCTAGTCAGCAAAGGCATTTTGTTCGTGGATGGTGAGAAACACTATTTTCAGTATCCACAAAAGGGGAGCAAGATGGGCAATAAAAAGCGCAAAACAATAAGGACGAATTACAACTTCGCATATTCGCAAGGCCGCTACAAGCATAAGGAAACGCCGCGATTCCAGGATGAGCTGCGGTATCACCCCCGTGCCGTTGACGAGGGTTATCGACAATCCTTGGAAGGCGCGGCTGACGCCATATGGGAAGCTTTCAACTGGGAAGATGCGAAGGAAGGCGGATACTATTGGAGCAGTCTGTACAAGCGACTGATTGAACTTTCCGAAGGGGAAGCACTATAAATGTCCAAGCTGCTAAAGCCTATCCTTGTGGAATACGCGCCAAATACCTTCCGAACGATAGAAGGCGTTTTCGGACTAGTAAAGACAACTGACAGCGCGCCTATTGAGATTCCCTACCATTGCTTGTGTACGTTGCAAAAAACGCTCGATAAGATTTTAGTATCAGGTCTTACTTCTAGTGGAACAGCGTCCATTGTGGTAGATAAGGGGGTCGAAAGCACACCACATGAGGCAAAGGAAGCGGAAGTCTAGGAAAAAACATGACGCTAGACGACAAGATTTGTAAGATAATCACATTGGACGAACAAGAACTAAACGACTTACACTTTGACCTAATGGGACTTTTCAATGAGACGGTTGACCTTTCAGAAGATGAAGCAGAGGATGATGCAGCCATATTTCCGACGTTAAGGGCCTTGTTAGAACTTATAAGTCCCGAGGTTTCCGGTGAAGAAGATAAAGAATACGAAGGTATGGAGGCCACCACATAATGGTGTGGCAGTTCAAGCTTGACAAGACACCTGATAAATATAAGGGCCGACAAACACTTTACAGTGAATTGAAGCTTGGGGGAGACCCGGAGCTTTTTCTCACGAATCCGGATGGGCTAATTGTAGCTCCCGAGAGTATAGGGGTGAAGCCGACAGGCCCTTACCTATACCCGGACGGGGCACAACTTGAACTACACCCTGAACCATCACATTGTCGCGGGTACATGCTAGATAACCTGCGAACCTGCCTTAGACAGGCAAAGTTAGCGGCTGACAAGCGCGAATTGCACCTGAACATTTCCCCAGCAGTCCCAGTTACAACCCGCAACCTGCAAGAATTCCCAAAGTCTGCACTTATTGCAGGATGCGAACCAGATTTTGATGCATACACGGGAGAAACAAATCTGCGTTGGTGTGACTTTCGCAAGCATCGCACAAGGTATGGAGGGGGCCATTTACACGCAGGGCACCCCGTCCTACAAAACAATCCTAATCTCCCTTCAATTGTAGCAATGTGTGACCTTGTCGTGGGGATATTTGACACGGCCTTAACACCAGTTCCTAAACTCGAACGGGTTAGACGACGTTTCTACGGCCGCGCAGGATGCTTCCGTCCACAACCACATGGCTTCGAGTACCGCACATTATCAAACTCTTGGCTTCGACATCCCAGAATGGCTTTTACAATCTACGGCCTATTTCGTGATGCAATTGATTTGTGTGTTCTCCGCCCTAACAGCGCTCGTGAACTTTGGGGGAGAACCAGTCAAGATGTTGCACACATCATAAATGAAGGCGACAAGGAGGCCGCACGTCGACTGTGGGTGAAAGTTGTAGAGCCGTTCATGGTAGAACAAAATGTAAGGTTGTCTGGTTGCGTAAGTGAAGTTTTTCGCGGTTACTTAGATCTCGCCACAGAACACGCAGTGGACTTTCCAAGTCCACCAGAACCTTCGCCAGACTGGAAAATTGAGAAAAACGAAGACTCTTTCGAAACCCACGGCAACTTTGTCGGTTCGCTAAGGGAAGTAAAGTATGAAACTGGGCGCTGAAGCAGAATTTCTGGCGCTTGACCATAGAGGCAACCCATTCACCTTAGTTGGCTTCATCCTTTCAGCCCCTGATATTATCGGGGTTGATGGGCACGAAGAGACCGTCGAAATCCGTAGTGAACCTGGAGGTTCCGCTAAGGAAGTTTTTGAGTCTGTCTCAAAGCGCGTTGCATTGTACGAAAGTGTTATTACGACAGCGCAGCTTAACAGGAAACTACCAAACAACCTTACGCGAATGCGTGCAGGGGCTTACTATGTAACTAACTTAGGTATCCACATAAACTTTTCTGGCTTGTCACCAAATGCCATTGAACCACTAGTCGTGACAATGGGCGAAGTACTGTTAAACAAGTTACTCCATCGCTGCGTTAGTGCTACCGAGCTAGTATCACGTAATAACGCTATGTCGCAGGCAATACCACACGGTGTCATACGGGTTAAAGGCGAGGGAAGTTGGTTCGAATGGAGACAACCCTACTCTTGCCTTACGCCGATACATTTCGCTGGACTCTTACTAGGGGCTGAAATTTTCGCTCGACTAGCCGAAGTAAATCTACCAGCCTTGAAAAGACTAGCAAAAAGAGAGGACAATGAAGAACATCACATAAAAGCACTGCAGAGACTCGCTATTGACGAACCCTATCTTAAGAAGGAATGCGTAACATTCTTGAAAATGCGTGAGAAAATTCTCGCTCTAGGAAAGTTCGACTGGTCCAAGGATGTTCTTCCCGAGTGGTGCCATTAGTTGAAAGGAGAAAAATCTTGCGTGCAGAAGAGCAAAAAGACCGCCTCAAACTGCTCGAATCAATTGACCAGCATTTGGGTCGTGCAGTGAATTTGATGCATGACTACACAGCACGGTATACCCTTGACGGACTGGTACATTCAGCACACCACATGTTGAACACAGCTAAAGGCGCAATAAGCACTAGTGTTGTTCTGCTTAAAGAAATCACACTGGATCAACCTGGCCCGGCAGAAAGGACTAGGCGGGAACGGAACATAACAACTGCACGCGTACGAGGCGAACGTCTTGCCTTCAACGCCCTTGATGAGCCAGATGAGCCACCAGATGAGCCAAACATTCCGCGGGAAGTGGCGGAGGCTATCTTCCCTGCCCTTAACCAGGATGAAGGCAACCGCGAGGAAGACTAGCTTATGGAGGCGTTTTGTTTACTTTGTTCTACTAAAACACCGGTCCCCGAGAACAATAAACTGTGTACATACCATAAGCGTTTCTATAGGCTGTGCAAAAGATGCGGACAGGTAATGTGCCGAGTAGCAACCGCGAGGGCGGCGGCAAGCCCAATGTTCTGTAGTTCCTGCATTGTAGAACACGCCGGATTCTGTGACGATTGCGGAGAACTAATAGCAAAAGGGGAGGGGAAAATAATTTCGATGCCAAGGCATACGGTTGGCCCAAAACACCTCTGTCTGAAATGCCAGAAAGAAAGGCTACCCTTGAAGTTTACAGAGCTTGAGATAAGACCCACCGTGATGTGGGACGAGGCAACAACCTAATGTGTGGAATTGGCGGATGGGTTGCTTTTGGTAAGGAAAGACCAGGAGCCGAAGCCATACACACTATGCTATCCTCCCTCGAAACCAGAGGGGGGGACGCAACCGGCATCGCATATGCCCCAGATTGGGGGTGTCGTAGCACAGGCTACTGCAAGCACCATTTACCCGCAACTCAGTTTGTCAAAAACCCTGACGTAAAAAGGTACCTTGAACATGCAGGTGAGTCTCGTCTCGTTATTATGCACACAAGAGCCGAGACGAAAGGAACGCACAAGGACAATAAAAACAATCACCCTGTTATGCGTAAGGAGGGTAAATATCTCGTTGTCCATAACGGAACACTGGATAACGATGACGCCATTTTTGACGAGTGGAAAATCGAAAGGCAGGCCACGGTAGATACGGAAGCTCTCGCCGCTCTCTTAGATAGAGGTGATTCACCACAGGCTTCCTTGGAACAACTGGAATTCGCACGGGGCTCCTACGCTATCGCGGCAATGTGTCAAAAGACGCCAGACCACCTAATTCTGCTCCGCAGAACTAGCCCGCTTTGCTATACGTTCGATAAAGAGCGAGACCTACTTCTGTTCGCATCAACGCCTGCCGCTCTATCAAAACTGCTACAGATAGAGGAAACAAAGGCCAGAGGATTCACAACGAAACGCGCGTTTCTCGTGCGTGACTTCCCAGACGACAGCGCAATGATTATCGACTCTAGCGGCCTATGCTTCGAACATAAGCACGCTATCGCGCAGAACGCCCCACTTGGAGGATGGGGCAAATACCCTTTAGCACGGCGATGGGCTGGCCAAACTGGCCAGGCTGGGATTAGTAATAATAAGAAATACTTTCCATTCATAATCAAAGGTCAGGGAGGTTTGATCACGCCCACCTTCGTTGACAAGACAGCGAAAATGAAGAGCTTCCAGGTTTTCCCAATTGACAACGATGCTGCAAAAGAGGTGAGTGTACAATGTCCTTCCTGTTGGCAATGGGTAAAGGCGGCTGAATTTAGGGGACACTGGTCTTGTCCATTGTGCAAAGAAAAGTTAATTCCACCGACAATCTTTCGGACTGTTACGGAGGCGGAGGTACATATTGGCAAAGCTCGTTCATGTTAACGGGTTTTACGGAGACCACTTTATTCCCTTGAAATCGTTCGACGAAAAGGGGTGGGATGGCATGATTCATTCCATAGAAAGAGAGCGTGGGTTGACAAACCCCATACGTCACTATGCTTGGCTTAGTGTAGTTGATAACGAAACATACGAGGAATCCGATGCACCTGAAGACGTTAGGGCAGCCCTTGAAAGTGTCGGCAAACGGGTGGACAAACTACATTTGTCCGTTCTGTCGGGATGGGAAGAAGGATCATTTTTGGGTGAGCCCAGACAAGAAGATAGCTTATTGTCACAAATGCGGGAAGACAACTGGCCTCACGAAGGACACGGAGAGTGAATTAGTTGCGTCGGATAGGTGGGGTGGTATGCTGGGATTGAAAAATCTACTGGCAAAAGCGATAGGACACGCTGACAAGAAGGAGGAAGATTTATTGAACGTGGACGGGCAAATGCACTATAAACCCCTGGACCTAGAAACTGTTTACGTGGGCTACAATCCCATGGAAGTTTGGGAGCTAACAGGGACAGCAAAGCTACTCGTGGCGGATTACTGTCACAGTCACCACATTGCGCCTGTTGACCTGGCCAGGGTCGGTGCGACAATCTTATTGGGGGATTGTCACAACACACAACGACTATCCAACCCGAAAATTCCCTTAGTAATTTTCCTCCCAATATTTCGGGGCGGAGCCCTTGTAGCAGGTTGGGGAAGGGTCTTTAACGAGACGAAAACAGACGGTAAGCCCTGGAAATGGCGTGGTTACGGTTTCTCGGACGGCAACGGTGCAATATTGTACACTACAGCACTGCCGCTAGCCGCGTTTGCAATGACGGAAGAAAAAGCAGAAAAAACACCCGTGGTTCTAGTAGAATCTCCCACCGACGCAATACGACTACAACGTCTAGGATGGTGGGCAGTAGCTCTAGGTGGACATACAATCACTCAGAAAGGACGCGAGGAACTAGCAAGAATGCCGCAAAAGAGTGTTATTGTGCTGCTCGATTCAGATGCGAAAAATGCCACACTAAGTCTCGTTGCTAAAGTTCAAGCTTTCAAAAAGAAGGTCGTACCAGTCTTCATACACAGCAAAGGAGAAAGTTATATTGTGGACCCTAGTGATTTAGATGACCACGACTTGCGAGGGTTTCTTCTAAAACCGATCCAGGAGCTTATCAATGGCTAAAAATGACGACGCGATTTTAGCTGACAAAGTGTTCGCATTGCTTAATGCGTGGCGAAACGAAGGAAATATCGGACTTTCTTTACCCTTTATAAGCTGGGCCACACAAAGTGATCCTCTAGAAGTATTTGAATTGATAGAGAAGTACTATCGGGACTATCAATTCTTGTATTGCAACCAGACCAGAATGCGGGTAATGAGACCAATTACGTATTGGTGGGACAACCATCGTAGAAGTATCGACAACAAATATTTCGTAGGTCGGGCACGTGGGCTTTTACTTCGGGGAACACCATCACGACATAATAGAAAATGGTGTCCCCCAACAGATGAAGACTACTACTTCGTTAGCAAAGTATTGAATATCCGCAGTCTATCTCTCGAATGTCGTCAAAACCCGAAAACAAAGGAGGTAGAGTTCCTTTGATAATTTTGGGTAAAGGTGCTTCTGTTCGCGCATTGCGACAAGAGTTACGTGATTTACCTAATGTTGGGCCAGTAGTCCGTTGGGGTGCCAAGGATGAAGGGCTACTCGACATACATCCGATGGTGCCAGTACTTAACAGGAGAATTGTATTTGATAAACACCAACAGCTAAAAGAGTTTGCAAGAGCAGAGATTCCGAGTCCACGGGTAATTTTATTGGAGGATTTTGATCATGAGTGGTGGTGGGTGGGTCGTCTTCGGTGGCTTGGTCGCCGCAGGCATCATCGCGGCGGCAACGATATTATCGGACCTATGGACGCCGACCAAATGCGAGACGCTCTCCGAGCGGGAGAAGCGGACTTCGCTGTGCAATTCATAGACAAAACACATGAATGGAGGGTGCATGTCTTCCGAGACGAAATCCTTCGAATCGCTAGGAAAGTATGGAGGGGGAATGATCCAGTTCCAGGCGGAGTTGCGTGGAACGCAGAAGCCGGATGGCACTTTCGATATAATGTTGGTCTTCAAGACACCACAAGAGGCAAACTCTCGGAATTGGCAAGACGTGCAGTTCAAGCACTCGGAATGGACTTTGGGGCAGCAGACATCGTTGCTGTTATCAAACCTAACAGCCGTGATTACTTCGTGCTTGAAGTAAATAGTGCCCCAGGCGTTGCAGATAACGAGAATACTTTGGCCGCCTATGTAAAAGCCATAAGAAAATGGAGTGACGACTTTGACTACTAAAAAAATTAAGTGTTCACATGATCCGCGAGAAAGACTAGGACAACCCATTGGTATGTACCATTGCCCGGAGTGTGGGGAAATGGTTCTTGCTGGAGTAAAACACCTCGATTGGGATGATGTCGAGGTGTGGCTTTGGAATAAGTGCGCAGAACTCCCAGAGGAGAAATCCTCATGAACTTCCCAAAGATTTGTGCAAAATGCGGAAGCAAACTAGTTTGCATATATCATTGCCCCGACTGTGGGGGAATGATTATGGGTTATCATTGGGGAGAAAGTCCATATGGTCGTATGGCCGATGCCTGTGAGGTATGCAACGGACCATTTACAAATATAAACGAGAAAGTCAACCCGGTCCGTTGGCCTCATGGACAGGGAAGTAACGTGTGGAAATACGTTTGTGGCCCCTGTTTCAGGGGAGAAAAGGAGAAACTGTCATGAAAAGGTGTATCGCATGCGGAAGCGAACTAGCAACCCCTTGGTCCGGCCGCGTCAAAGAAAATGACAAGAAGCGCTTGCTAGACGCAGCCGATGCCATATCGGATGCCTTCCCATGGACTCTCGCTTCGGAGGGGTTCGACTATTGGGCACAAATATATAAGAGACTCAAAAATATTTCTAAGGGAGAGTCAATACACGAGCGCCAGCGTCTCACCGAGCTTAGCCGTGAGTGAAATTTGGTTTACCGCAGACCACCATTTTTGTCATAAGAACATAATCAAGTACTGCAACCGTCCATTTGCGAATGTCCGGGAAATGGACGAGACAATGATAAGAAAGTGGGACACTCTTGTACAACGCGAGGATACCGTTTATCATCTAGGGGACTTTGCTTTTGCATCCAAAGCTGTCATTGCGGCTCTGCTACAAAGTCTCAATGGTCGAAAGATTCTGCTCAAAGGAAATCACGATGGTTCGTGGGCAAGACAAGCCAACGTTGGGTGGCATCATGTTTCTAAAGCAATATCCACAAAAATAGGTGATATATGGA
>Ga0187892_10001445_pt1 | contig 54174 bp, 46 predicted proteins | sample MA1701073metaG_FD_139345 | JGI IMG/M metagenome (GOLD analysis project Ga0187892, IMG submission 139345) | Bio-ooze microbial communities from a basaltic lava cave in the Kipuka Kanohina Cave System on the Island of Hawaii, USA - MA170107-3 metaG ...
AAGTGGTTGTGGTGGGCGCCATCGTTGTGGGTGCCAGCGTCGTGATCTATGAGAACCGCGAGGCCATCGGCAGGGCGATCGGAGACTTCTTCGACGACATCGGGAAAGCCCTGGGACTCAAGGAATCGTCAGCGGAAGGCGGAGACGACACCACATCGGCAAGGGCGCCAGACCGGCCGTTCACTGAAAAACTGGACGACTTCAAGAAGAACCCTCAGGACTGGGAGAAAGTCGACACAAAGTCCAGGGACTCAACGCGATCAGGAAACAGTGGCGGCAAGGAAATAGAGGATCAGTACCGGAACAAGAACACGGGCGAGAGGATCTGGTGGCAAACGATTGTCAACAAGAACGGCAAAGTTATTGTTCCCGGACACGGTAGGCCGTACTCTACCTTCCCGAAGAAGTAGCATGCCTGAGCACTTTGCGGATTCAGAATCGGAATTGCCGATGTTCGTGCTCGATGTGCTGCAATTCGGCATGCAGCCACTTCGGCACGTTATGCTGTTGTTGGCGGACACCACCGGAGTCGGCTGGAGACCGTACTGGCCTCACGATTTTACGGAGTCAGAGGTGATTGCGGCGTTGAGGGCCCTGATTGCCTCGGGCGACGTGATCGTCTGGTCATTTGACAGAGTTGGCAACTTGGTCAAGGACGAATCGATTACTGCAGACTCGCGACTTGAGGAAGCATGGTTCGAACGGACGGACGCGGGACGCCAAAGGGCCGAAGCGTGGGAGCCGCCAGAGCCACCACGAATCCTGAATAAGTGACGAAGGACTACCCTCGGTCGACCCCACCATGCTCAGCTCGGTCCAGACCAATCCTCAAACCTGGAATCGCTATGCCTACACGCTCAACAACCCCTGCGGTATGTCGATCCGGACGGAGAGCTCTGGGTCGCGACCGGTAGCGCAACAAGTCCGTATCGGTGGGTCGATTCCTGTCCCAGGGGGTCAACGTGTTTCGAGAGCATCGCTGTGGGGATGACCGGGGGCACGCGCGTCTACGGGTCGGCCGGGGCCAATGACATAACGGACTACGAGAAAAACCGGTCGGGCATGGTTGATGTGAAGGCCCTGGCTGACCACCATGACGCGAAGTTCGGGGTTGCCCGGAATCAGCCGTATCCTGAGGAGTATCTGGCCCCCGCGCAGGCGGCCGCGTTGTTCAACGTGGCTCGTGACTACCGGGAACCTACGCAACCTGGAAGCATGGTCCAGGGATGATTGGCTTTGGCTTGGTGCATACGGCGTGGGGGCTGTGGCTCCTCGTTGCGTGGTGGCTCACTCGCTCCATACGGAACGTGGGAGGGCATCACCATTGCCCTCTTGGGGACTGGCCGGCAGGGTGGCAACCTCATGGTGGAAGCCGGTGTGCAAGAGAGCAGGCTCATGGTCAGGGTGTTGGTTGCCAGGGGCGTGTCCATAGACAGCAGATCAGACCTCGGGTCCACGGCCTTGATGGTCGCGGCCGAGAACGCCAGCCAGCCTTCGTCCGGTGGCTACTTGGCGAGGGTGCAGACCCGCACGCCGCCGACCGACTGGGCACCACGCCGCTCATGGTTGCAGTCGAGCACAACACACCTGCCGTCGTGCGGCTTCTCCTTGAACGTGGCGCGGACCCGGACCGGCGAGATCGATCAGGAAAGAGCGCAAGGGACTACGCCGAGGCTCGGGGCGATGCAGCGATCTTGCAGGTACTGCGCCAGAAGTAGCCTCTGTCAGTGACGTTGTCCCAGTTCTTCTCGACTGGTGAAAAGTAGAGTACGGTGAATGCGGACTATCATCAGCAGCTCGATGAAGACGAGGTCGATAATCTCGTCGGTCCGGTGGCGTGACGCCCGGGTGCGCGGCCTCGTCGGCTGGCTCCGCAGAAACTGGCCGGCGATCCGGGGCGCGCGCGAGCGGTTCGATACCACCGCGCGCGCCGTGGGCCGCGGGCGGTCGGGCACGATGTAGCGGCCGGACGCCACGCTCCGGTGTCTAATAGTCCGGTTCCTCTCCCAGGAGGGTCAGATGCGCGGCACACGGGCGCTCCTCTGTGGCCTCGCCGGCGGGCTCGCGCTGGCCCTGGTCCTGCCCGCGGTCCCGGCGGCGCAGGTCGTCACCACCAGCTCGTCGGTCGGGGGCAGCAGCACCACGGTGGTGGAAGGCCAGCCTGCCGACACGCCGGCCTTCGGCACGAGCGCGATCAGCGGCGTCGTCACCGACGGTGTCACCCGCCAGCCGCTGGAGGGGGCGTTCGTGCAGTTGTCCGGTGGCGGCCGCGCGGGCGGCGCGGCGCGGCCTGGGCAGCTCACTGACGCGCGCGGCCGGTTCCTCTTCACGCACCTCCCGGCGTTCGCCGACTACACGATCTCGGCCTCGCGCGCGGGCTACATGTCGGGCGGCTACAAGCGGGTGCCCGGCGTGCTGGTCGTGACACGGATCGCCGTCCGCGAAGGCGAGTGGGTGACCACCGCCGACGTGCAGTTGTGGCGGCCGGCCTCCATTTCCGGCACCGTCCGCGATGAACACGGCGACCCCGTGGTCGGCGTGCCCGTGCGCGCGCTGGTCTCCGTGCAGGTCGCGGGCCGGCGCATGCAGGCCGCCGGTCCCACCGCCGAGACCGACGACCGCGGCATGTACCGCCTCGCCAACGTGCAGCCGGGCACGTACGTGATCCAGGCGCCGAGCGTGCAGATCACGCTGCCGGCCACCACGGCGCCGGCACGTCCCGGACCGCCGCCCGCCGGTCGAACGGGCGGCCCGGGCAGTCCAACGGCCGCGTTGCCCGACGTTCCGGCGATCGTCCGCACGGACGGCAACCTCGGCCGGATGGTGGGGCACTTCGCGACGCCGCCCCCCGGGCAGGGCGCGCTGGCGTATGCGATGGCCTTCCACCCGTCGGCGCAGTCGCTCGCACAGGCCGCGCCCGTCTCGGTCGGCTACGGCGACCAGCGCGAGAACGTGGACGTGCAGTTGACGCTGGTGCCGACCGTGTCGGTATCCGGCCGTGTGACGGGGCCGCCGGCGTCGCTCTCGCGGCTGCCCATTCGCCTCGTGCCCGTGGGCAGCGAGAGTCTCTCGATGGGCGCCGATGCGGCATTCACCCAGACGGATGCCGAGGGCGGCTTCACGTTCCTCCAGGTGCCGGCGGGCGACTACACGCTTATCGCCTCGCGCACGATGTCCGAGTACAGCGTCGGCAGCAGTTCGTCGAACGACCGCGTGATGCCCGCCTCGGCGGTGATAATCACGAGCATGTCGGCGGGCCAGGTGGCCGGATCGAACGGCGTCTCGTACGCCGTGCGTTCGACGACGGGTGAGGCGGTCTCGGGCCGTCTGGGCGTCAGCGTGGGCGCGACCGATCTCAGCGGGCTGGTCGTGACGCTCACCACCGGCGTGAAGGTGAGCGGCCACTTCCTCTGGGATGGCCTGGCCACGCCGCCGGAGTCGCTGCGAATCCAGCCCTCTATCCGGCTCGAACCGGCCGACGGCGACCTCTCGCTCGGCGTGCGGAACCGCATGTCCATTCGGCCCGACGGCGAGGCGCTGCCGTCACCCCTGCCGTTCGAACTGGACGGCGTGCTGCCCGGACGCTATCTCTTGAGCTACATCGAATCGGCCGGGTACACGCTCGAGAGCGTCGACTGGAACGGCCGCGACCTGCTCACCTCGCCGCTCGAGGTGGACGGCTCCAAGAACATCGCCGGCATCGTCGTCCGGCTCACGACGAAGCGCATCACGCTCACCGGATCGGTGCAGGACGCGAGCGGCGCGACGGCGACGAGCGGCGCGGTGCTGACGTTCCCGGCCTCGCGGGCGCTCTGGCGCAACTTCGGCCTCTCGGCCAACCTCTTTAGAACGAGCACGATCGTCTCCGGCGGCACGTACCGCGTGGACCGGCTCGTGCCGGGCGACTACCTGCTCGTGGCCGTGCCCGATGAAGATCGCAGCAAGTGGGTGGACCCGGACTTTCTCGCCAGCGTGGCGGGATACGCCACCCGCGTCACCGTCGAGCCCGGCGCGACGATCTCGCAGAATCTCCGGATGATCGGAGGCAAACGGTGACCCGGCGGGCGGCGGCGTCCGTCGGGTTCTTCGTCGCGATGCTCGCCGTGGCTGGCGCGTCCGCGCAGCAACGGGATCGGCCGGCAGCCGGGGCGCCTGCGCCGGCACCTGCCGGCACGGCCGCGATCGCCGGACGCGTCACGGCGTCGGACACGAGCGACGTCGCCGTCCGCAGAGCCGTCATCACGCTCATCGCCGGCGACGGCATCGAGACGTACAGCACCGTCGCCGACGCCGATGGCCGCTTCGCACTGGCCGGCCTGCCTGCGGGGCGGTACACGCTGCTCGCGAAGAAGGGCGGGCACCTGACGTCGAGCTATGGCGCACGTCGGCCCGGCCGGCCGGGCACGACGATCATCATCGCGGAAGGCCAGCAGCTCTCGGACCTCCGCGTCACGCTGCCCCGAGGCGGCGTGATCACGGGCGCCGTCCGGCTGCCCAACGGCGATCCGCTGACGAACACTCAGGTGCTGGCCATCCCGGTCTCACAAGCCTCGGCCGGCGGGCGCACGATCAGCGGCCCGCGCTTCGACACCGACGACCGCGGCATCTACCGTATCTACGGCCTCGCGCCAGGCGAGTACATCGTCGGCGCCCTGCCGGACATCGGCCGCGGGGAGGCGCAGCGGCGGAGCGCCGCCGAGTACGAGGATGCCGTCAGGATGCTGAACGCGCTGCAGCGGCAGCCGGCCGGCAGGCCCGCGGAGGCGACCCCACCGCCGGAGGTGCCGACGGTCGGGTACGCGCCGACGTATTTCCCGGGCACGACGATCGCGGCGAGCGCGACGCGCGTGCGTGTCGAGGCCGGCGAGGTGCGCGAGGGCATCGACATTCCGGTGGAGCTGGTGCGGATGAGCCGCATCTCGGGCATGGTCCGCGGTGTTGATGGCCAGCCGACGCAGGCGGTGCAGATGTCGGCGGAGGCCGTCGGCCCGCCGCTGCCGCTCTCGGCCGCGCTGAGCGCGCGCACGAGCCGGCCAGAGCCGGACGGCTCGTTCGTCATCACGAACGTCGCGCCCGGGTCGTATCGGATCACGGTCCGTGCCGGCGGCGTCACGCTGGGCGAGGGCAGTGTGAGCATCCGCGGCGACCGCCAGACCGAGTGGGCGGTGGCCGATGTCGTCGTGCAGGGCAGCGACGTCGAGGGTCTCGTTCTTCGGCTCCAGCCGGGCCTCACCTTCAGCGGGTCGCTGGCCGCCATCGGCCAACAGGACGCTCCGACGACGTGGAAAGGCGCGAGCGTGTCCATTCGGGCCCCGCGCAGCGAAACAGCCGTCGTGCTGAACGGTCAGGCCATGGGAGGGCCGACGCCACGTTCGGCCGCGGCGAACGAGGACGGCACGTTCGAGGTCACGGGATTGCAGCCGGCCAACTACGAAATCGCCGTGACGCTGCCTCCGGCGATCTCCAAGACCTGGAGCGTGCAGTCGGTCCGCGTGGGAGAGCAGGACCTTCGCGACGCGCCGCTGACGTTCGAGCAGGGATCGATCGCCAACGTGCGGATCGTAGTGACCGATCGGCCCACCGAGCTCGTCGGGACGTTCTCGTCGGCCAGCGGTCAGGCCGCCACGGACTACTACGTCGTGATCTTCCCGGCCGATCGGGCGCTGTGGCATCCGTTGTCGCCGCGCCTCCGCGTGGTGCGGCCTGCGGGCGACGGCGGATTCTCGGCGCGCGATCTGCCCGCCGGCGCCTATCGCATCGCCGCGGTCACCGACATCGACGGCGACGAATGGCGCACCACCGCGTTTCTGGAATCGCTCGTCAGCGCGTCGGTTACCGTGACCGTCGTCGAAGGTGAGACGACGCGCATGGACATCCGGATCCGGTAGGCGCCCGGCGGCGCGTCAGCGGCTTCAGCGTCAGAGGAGCTTGTGCGGGCCCGGCGTCGAGCCGTCGGCCGGCAGCGGACCGTGGACGCGGCGCCAGGCGATGGTGGCCAGCGCGCCGAGGCCGCCACCGATGGCGGCAATGGCCATCACCAGACCGCGCTGACGGTCCCGCGCATCGGCCGCGACATCGCGCCCGAGAAAACGATCCTGTTCGTGGACGAGTCGCGGCTGCACACGCTCGACAGCCGCCGGCCGATTCCCGTCGGCCTCGACCCCGAGTTCCTTCAAGCTCGGGTCATTGCCTTGGTGGCGTTCGACGGCCTGCGTTCGCCATCGCGATGAGGGATGTACTCCGTCAGTTCTCCAGTTCTCCAGTTCTCCAGTTCTCCAGCTTCTTTGATCGCCTCACTTGCCGGCGTCCAGATCGTTCCAGTGCATGATCGAGTTGAACCCCAGGATGAACGTCCCCTGGGTCTGCCAGCGCCAGAACGGACGGATCGCGAACAGCACGACGTGACCGCGGCCGATGGGCGCGTCGATCACCTGCGGCCGGTTCTCGAGGTTTTCGCCGCCGAGGTTGCCGCCGGAGAGCAGCATGTCGCGCGCGACCGGCGAGAAGCGCAGGATGACGCGCGGCTGGATGAAGTCCAGCATCGCGGCCGGGCCGCCCCCGCCGCCGCCAAACCCGCCGCCGCGGCCGAACGCGGGCCCGCCGCCGCGGCCGAACCCCGGGCCGCCGCCTCGCCCGCCACCGCCCGCCGCTGCTTCGGGCGCTGGCGCCGGCGGCGTCCAGTCGCTCGAGGGATCCCACGTGCCGAACACGTTCTGGCTCGATCCCATCGGCTGCGTGTTCTGGTACATGCCGCCGCGACCGCCGCCGCGGCCACCGGTCACCGACGCCGGCGGCGCGTCGAGCGGACCCGGCTCGCCGCCCACGCTGAAGAGCGGTCCGCCGTTGGTCTTGTAGTACACCGGCAGATGGTTGCGCGGAATGCCGTACACGATCGGGCTCGTCCGATCGGAAACGACGCCGCGGTAGACCGAGCCCGGCGCGACGAGCCCCTGGCCCTGATCGATCGTGATGCCCGGCGTGAGGTAGTTCGACGGGAAGATCGCTGACGTGCCGCCTTCCGTAATCAACGTACCGCCCGCCTGCACGAACTCGTACAGCTTTTTCAGGCCCGACGGTCCCAGCCCGCCGCGGGTGTCCTCGGTCGACCCCGGGTAGCCGAGCGCCTGGAACTCCGGCGTCTTCCTGAACGGCACGGACGTGCCGCCCGTCGGCGGATCCTGGCCGACGCCGCCGCCATGCGGCCAGAGGATCACGTCGAACTCGGCGCGCAGGTTGCGGCGGACGACCTCGTTTTCGCCGAAGTAGGTGTACGGGATCTTGTAGTAGTCGAGCGCCGCGCGCACCCAGCCTTCGTCCTGCGTGTTGCCCCAACTGTGGATGTACCCGATGCGCGGCACGTCGAGGTCGTGCTGCCTGAGATCCGCGGGCACGGACGCCACGGCAAATCCCGACAGGCCCAGCTCGCGGAGGACGGGCTCGATCGCCGCGCGGTTCGCGTTCGGAATGATGAACGCCCCGGCGCCGAACTTCCGCCCGCCCGCCTCGAACGCCGCTTCCGCGGCCGACATCCTCGTTGACGCGAACTGGAACCGGAACTGCGCGAGCAGGTTGTCGCCCGTGTGCTCGACGATGAGGATGGGACCGGTGCCGGTGACGCCGCCGGGCGCGCGGACCGGTCCGGTGACGGGCGTCATCGGCTGGCCGAGCAGGCTCCTGTCCGTCACCGGCGTCATCACGAGATTGCGCATCATCGGATACGTCCACCCCAGGTCGTCGTACGGGCTGGGATTGGACATCGAGTAGTCCTGGACGGCGAAGTAAATGTCGGCCACCGTGCGGTACGGCTGATCGCCGCGCAGGATCCAGTCGCCGGGCCGGACCGACACGTTGCCCGCCGTGAACGCCGCAGTCGCGGTGTGGAACTCGACGCCCTGCGCCATCAGGCCGTTCACGGCCTCGGCCGCGTTGGCCTTGCTGTGCTGCGTGGCCGGAATCACCCATCCGTACGTGGGGCCGTTCAGCCCGCGGTTCACGGCGTTCTTGTTCTTGATCCAGTAGTTCTCGAGCCAGCGTTCCTTGTCCTTGCCGGTAAAGGCGAGCGCAAAGAGCACCGCCGACTGGGACATGTTCACGTGCGTGCGCGGGCCCCAGTTCACGTCGCCGGGGTCCGGGTTCGGGCGGAACCACTCGCGGCTGTTGCCGCGGCCGCGCCCGCCGCGTCCGGCCTGCGCGCCGGGTGCGCCACCCGCGGGACCCGCCGCCGCGCCGCCGCGTCCGCCGCCGCCACCTGCAGCCGCACCGCCGGCACGCCCGCCGCCACCCGCGCCTCGACCGCCGGCGCCGGCCGCCGCCGCTCCACCGCCTGCCGCCGGCGCCGCTCCCGCCGCCGGCGCACCCGGGTACGTCGTCGGGTTGCCGACGTTGTAGCCGCCGACTTCATAGAACCGGCCCGTCGCGTTGTGCGAGTGCACGGCGTAGAACATGTAGTTCGGCGTCCAGCCGTCGTAGAAGCCGTAGGTCCAGACGCCGGGCACGCCGCGCTTGGTCATCTCCATCACGTCGTTCTGCGCGAACATCCACCACTCGCCGATCGTGATCGGGTCGAGCTGCTCGTTGTAGGGACCCGTCCCGGTGGACGCGTAGAGGAGCTGTTGCGCCTCGTGCAGGTCGTGGAGGATCGTCGGCTTCCACTCGAGCGCGACCTGGTTCACGTTCCGCGTCATCGCGAGGAACTGGCCCATGCCGTCGCGGTTGTTGTCGTGCGCCACGTACTTGCCCCAGTACGGCAGGCCGAGCTGGCCCGCCAGGCCCTCGGCGGCGCGCTTGGCGTTGTAGTAGTAGGTATCGACGATCCGCTCGCGCCCGTCGACTTCCACGACCGGCGTGATGAACGTGATCACGTTGTTGCGAATCTGCTGGATGAAGGGCGTCTCGGACACCACCAGGCGGTAGGCCAGCTCCATCAGCATTTCCGGCCCGCCGCGTTCGGTGGAGTGGACGCCGCTCGTCAGCCAGTAGATGGGCTTGGCGAGCGGGATGATCTGGCGCGCCTGCGCCTCGGTGGTGCGGCGCGGGTCCGTCAGCGCCTGCAGGTAGCCCTTGTACTTGTCGAGGTTGCGGATCGTCTCCTCGTTCGACACGGCCAGGACGATCTGGTCGCGGCCTTCCTCGGTCTGGCCGATCACCCAGAACTTCGCGCGCGACGGCATGGCGTCGGCCACCGCCTTCATGTAGGCGTGGATGTCCTTCGCGTAGGTCAGGACGCCGGGCATGCCGACCATGTGGCCGACGGCCGGGAACTTCAAGGGCGTCGGCACCTTGTCGGAGGCCGGCAGGTGATCGACCAGCTCCGTCGAGATGCGCGGATCGGTCAGGTGTTGCTTGATGAGCGCGGTGTACTCGGTGTCGATTCGCTGCGTCGCGGGCGCCTGCGCGGTCGCGGCGGGACCGGACCACGCCGCGAGCATCGCGATGGCCAGGGCGATGGCGACGCCCGGGACGCGGCCGGTGAATCTCGTGTGGCTGGACATACCTGCCTCCTGGCGGGAATGGGCCGGGCGGTCCGGCGGTGTGCTGCACCGCTCGTGGGGCCGGCGCCGCTGGATGTTACACCACGGGCGTGTCGCCGGAGGAACCCGGCGCGGCGGGACGCGGGCCCTAAGGCTGCTCGGCCGGTCCGAGCCAGCGGTCCAGCCAGGCGAGCACCTCGCGCATCACGTCGGTCGACCTGAGCGGCAGGTGGCCGCCCTCGATCACGGCGAGCCGCTTATGGTCGGGCGGGGCGCCGAACAGGGCGAAGAGTGGACGCTGCGATCGTGCCACCGGCCGGACGAAGTCCTCGCTTCCGGCAATCATGAGGACCGGCTGCCGCACCCGCGGCGCGAAGTTGACCGGCTCGACCTCCGGCGGCAGCCGCCTGTTGTTGACCCCGCCGCCCAAGAGCACCGCCGCGCGAAGCCGCGGCTCGAGCGCCGCCAGGATGGGGCCGTACACCGCCCCGAGGCTGAAGCCGTAGAAGCCGAGCTTCGTCGAGTCGACGTCGGATCGCGTCTCAAGGTAGTCGATCGTGCGGCCGAGGTCCTTGGACCACGCGATCACCAGATCGCGCCGCCACGTGGGGGACCACGGTCCGGGCGGCAGGCGGCGCTCGAACATGTTCTTGTACACGGGCACCACGACGGCCCGGCCGCTCCGCACGATGAACTCGAACCAGCGCGTGGAAATCTCGGCGCTCGATGGCGTCATCTCGGCCGTGGACTCCGGCAGGTAGAGCACGGCCGCCGGACGTGGCCGCGCCGGCTTGGGCATGTACAAGAGCACGGGAAGGCGCTCGCCGCCGTACGCGGCCGCGATCGACACGCGTTCGAGCCGCCAGTGCGGCGAGCTGTCATCGACGTCCTCGAGCTTCGGGTTCAATGGCGATGCGCGGTCGTACGAGTACACGCTGACGAGGGCTGAATAGACCTCGTCGGACACCGGCCGCTCGCGTGCGACGTCGCGCAGCTCGAGCTCCAGCGGCGCGAGGACGGCGGCCGACAGCGGCCCCTCGACCGTGATGCAGCGAAAACCGCCCTCGGGCGAGCGCCGGAGGGACGAGAATGCCTCGGGCTCGGGAAAGATGTACCCGGGATCGTTCCAGGCCCCGCCCAACGCGAAGCGCAGCGGGCCGGTCGCGGTCGACACCCATTCCTTCACGTTGCCGGCCATGTCGAGCGTGCCCCACGGACCCAGACCGGACAGGCTGCCGGCGGCGACGGGGCCGTCGCCGCCGAAACGGCTCTGCGCGATGATGTGATTGAAGATGTCGGGCTGCGACGCCCGGTACCAGTGATGGTACGAGGGCAGCGCCTTGCCCGCCCATTCGGCGTACGCCGACGCCTCGTACCAGCTCACGCCGGCGACCGGCAGGTCCGCCGCGCCGTCCGGAAAGCGGCCGAGCTGCCACCCGGCCGGGCCCGGCTGGCCGGTGACGTCGCGGAAGCGCGCGAGCGCCTCGGGCCAGGACAGCGTGCGGCTGCCGTCGACGATCGGGTGGCGCCAGTATTCCTGTCGGCGATACCCGCCGGCGTCCACGAAACGCTGGTACTCGCGGTTCGTCACCTCGAGTCGATCGATCCAGAAGTCGTCCACGTCGACCGCCGGGGCGCCACGGTACTCCACGCGGCCCCCGCGCACGCGCACCATCCCGGGTGGCGCCGTGCCGGCCTTGTCGAGCAGGAACGCGAAGGCCAACCGGCCGGCTTCGCCCTCGCCCGATGGCATGGGTGCGCTGACGATGGTCTCGTAACCGGGCTTCGTCAGGCGGACGCGGAACGGCTGATCCGGGATGCGCAGATCGACCGGGGTCTGTCCCGCCAGGAACCACGGCGAGGCCGTCGCCGTGTAGTCCTGCAGCTCGACCTGGGCGCCGGCCGGCTCGGTATCGATTCGGGCCGGCATCGTGAACTGCGCCAGAAGGCGCAGGAGCGCCGGGTGGCCGGGTGTCCGCCGTTCGATCTCGCGCGCAAACAGGACCGCCTCGAACAGCCTTTCGGCGCGCACGAGCCGTTCGAGCTCGGGGATGGCCTCGTTGCGCGCCCAGCGGTCGTCGGCGCCGCTGAGCCACATCCACCCGAACCCGGCCAGGAACACCGCGCTCGTAGCGGCCACGCCAAGCCACAGCCGCGTGCCGCCAGGCGCCTTTGGCGCCGCCGTCCGATCGAGCCGGCCACGCGAGGCCTGTCCGTCCACGACAGCCTTGAGATCGACCAGCAGGTCCTTGACCGTCTGATACCGCTCGTCGGCGTTCTTGCGCAGCGTCTTGCCGACGATGCGCTCGATCTCGGGCGTCGCGGCGGGTCGCGCGCGGGCGACCGGCGGCGGCTCGGCCGTGAGAATCGCCGAGGCCGTGGCCGCCGGGCTCGCGCCTTCGAACGGCCGCTGCCCGGTGAGCATTTCGTACAGCACGACGCCGAGACTGAAGACGTCGCTCCGGCCGTCGAGCGCCTCGCCGCGCACCTGCTCGGGCGACATGTAGGGAATCGTGCCCAGGACGGCGCCGGGCACGCTCAAGAGCGACTCGGTCACCGCCTCCTGCCTGGCCGCCTCATCGTCGTCTCGCACGAGCTTGGCCAGGCCGAAGTCGAGGACGACGGCCCGGCCGCGCGGCGTGATCATGACGTTCGACGGCTTGATGTCGCGATGGAGAATGCCGCGCGCGTGCGCGGCGGCGAGCGCATCGGCGACGTCGGCGGCGATGGACAGCGCGTCGGCGAGCTGGAGCGGCCGCCGGGCGAGGCGCGCCGCGAGCGTCTCCCCTTCGACGTGCTGCATCGCGATGAAGCGCCGGCCGCCATCGTCACCGACGTCGTAGACGGCGCAGATGTGCGGGTGATCCAGCGTCGCAGCTGCGCGCGCTTCCCGCAGCAGGCGCTTTCTGGCGTGCGGATCGGAGGTGGAGTCCGGCGGCAGGATCTTGAGCGCGACCGGGCGGCCGAGCTCGGTGTCCTCGGCCAGATAGACCTCCGCCATGCCGCCCGCGCCGAGCCGGGTCCGGATCTCGTAGCGACCGAGCCGGGAGCCGGGACCGATTGTCATCTCCGGATGTGTGACGGCCCGCCGCCGACCTCGCCGCGGGCGCGCCCATTGTACCGCCGGCGACCGCGCTCGCCACCCCCGTGAAGGAGTCGGGCTACTCGAGGTTGGCGGGCCGGAGCCGCGGGATCCAGCGCGAGACCTGCCGGCAGTAGGCGTCGTACGGCGCGCCGAACGGGCGGCGCAGCGTCGGCTCCTCGTAGCCGATGACGAAGAGGTTCGCCGCGGCAAACCAGACGACCCAGTAGATGGCGAGCGCCTGCGAGCGGGTGACGAGGATCTCGCCCATGACGATCGTCGTGACGCTCAAGTACATCGGGTTTCGCACGTAGCGATAGAGGCCGCGCACGACGAGGTGGCGGGGCGGGTCGAGGGGCGAGAGCGTGCCTTTGCCGCTGCGGGCGAACTCGACGATGCACGCGGCGAGGAGCGCGGCGCCGGCGCCCATCAGGCCGTGGCCGAGGACGGGGACCGGGCCCGACAAGTCGAGCCACGCGCGATCGAGGCCGAAGAAGCGCCAGGGCAGGTAGCCGGCGAAGACGCCCGGAAGGAGCAGCGTCCAGAGGAGGCTGCGAAGGGCAAGCCAGCGGGTCACCGTCCGTACATCGCCGCGTTGAACAGCATCCGGAATGTCCCGAACGGCTGGCCGCGCCACTGCGGGCGGAAACCGAGGAGCACGATGTGTCCATCGCCGTGCTCGACGTCGAGCGCCGCGATCCTGCCTTGAATCAGTTTTTCGCCCTGCAGGAAGCCCGACGCGAGTAGCGGCTCCGTCTCGGGATACCGCGCGAGGACCCGGCCGCGGAAACCGTCGAGCGTTTCGAACACCGGGCTGCCGCTGAAAAAGATGGCGGCCCGCGCCGGCATGCCGGCGGCCACGCGCGCGCCCGGATCGATCGACACCCAGAGCAGCGACGTGCCCGCAAAGAACTGCTGCCGGTTCACGCCGGCCACGACGTTCCTGACCGGCAGCTTCAATTGATCGACCACCGCCATGCTGCTGCGATTCAGACAGACGAGCGTGCCGCCGGCGCGGACGAATTCGTCGATGGCCTTGACGCGCGCGTCGTTGTTGGCGCCGGGCGTCTGGCCCACGCCCGCCCCGCGTCCCTGAGCGGCCGCGCCGCCGGGAGCGCCCGGCGCGGCGGGACCGGCGCCGCGGCCCCGGCCGCCGGCCAGCACGCCGCCCGCCTCATCGGAAATGACGAGCACGTCGATCTTCTCGCGAAGCGAGCCGGCCTCGAGGTCCGCGCCGGACACGCGCTGGTACTCGAACTCGTAGGCGTCCAGCACCCAGCGCGTCCAGCCCTCGTCCATGCTGGTCGGGGCGAGAAAGAGGCCGATGCGCGGCCGGGCCGCCGCCGGGCCTTCCGGCTCGGCCACGCGCTCGGCACGGATGGCCAGCGCGCGGACCAGCTCGTCCTGCGCCCACGTCGGGTAGCCGCTGACGACGTAGCGCCCGCTTCCGTCGTAACGCACCGAAGCGCGGAGCTTCCAGGCGCGGTTGATGGCCTTGAACGCGTTGTTCTCCGCCGGATCCACGGCCAGGGCGGGGCCCGCGCCGCGAATCCGCCCGTCCGGCGGCACGATCGCGCGGGCCGCCGGACTCGCGTCGAATCCGATTCCCGGCACGCTGTCGAAGGGCGCCGCGTCGGCCACGGCCGTCATGTTGTAGAGCGTCGGCTTCGACGAGGGGTTCAGCGGCGCGCCGGCCAGCCGCATGGCCTTCCGCACGTCGTCGCCGAGCGGCGAGGTCGCCACGAGCGTCCTCACGCCCATCGACAAGGGCAGCGTCCACCCCGCGGCGTCGTACGGCAGCTCGAGCGGGCCGCCGGGCGACTCGCGGATGTCCGGATAGACCTGCACGTCGAGGACCTCGCGCGCGAGCGCCGCGAATTCCTGATCGGCCGGCACGATCCACGTGCCCGCGGGGTAGGTCACCGCCGCCGGCGCATCCGACCCGGCGGCGCTCGTGATGACCGCGGGCGCGGCGAGCTGGTAGACACGCAGACCCGCGAACGCCAGGCGCCGCAGCATCTCCACCGGCGCCACCGGGTCGCGCTGATCCTGGGGGACGATGTAGGCGTACGGAGCTTCGGTACGGCCCTTGGCGATCTGCGCGCGTCCGGCCTGGTAGCGGTTGAAGAGCAGCGATTCCTTGTAGCGCGCGGCGTAGTCGAGCGTCGCGACGGACGCGGTCGTCATGTACTCCACGGCGTCGCGAAGCGTCCACGTCCCACCGAGCCACGGACTCGAATAGAGCGACTGCGGGCGGCGCATGTCCGGCTGGATCCGCTCGAGCGGCGACGTCGTGGGCGCGGCGCTGCCGCCCTGCGTCTCGGTCCAGAAGGCGGGGATGTTCTTGAACACCGGGTTGTAGTCGATGTAGCCCGGGTACCAGGCGTCGTAGCCGGTGCCCATGTGCGTCGCGCCGACCTTGCCCTCCTCCTCGAGCCTCCGGGCGATGGCCATGCCGATCATGTTGAGCTGGCGCGAAACCAGGAAGGGCGCGTGCGTCGCAATGGGCTCCGCGAACGGCGGCAGCCAGATCCGCGTCGGGAACGGCGCCGACTGATGGTGCACGTAGATGATATGCGGCTCCCACTCGCGCCACGCGTGCTCCATGACGCGCGACTCGATCGTGTTCAGCATGTAGGCGTCGCGGTTGTTGTCGTGGCCGACGTACTCCTGGTACAGCGTCGGCAGTCCCTGCGTCTCATTCGGCGTGCCGACGCGCGCCATGTAGTGGTCGGCGACCATCGAGTGGCCGTCAGGATTGATCGTCGGCCAGAGCATCAGGATGACGTTGTCGAGGATGGCGGCGATCTCGGGCTCGTTCGCGCGCCGAAGCAGCTCGTGCAGAAGGACCGGCGTGTGCTGCGGCGCCGCCACCTCCGACGAGTGCAGGCCGCCGTCGATGTGCACGAACGCCTTGCCCTCGCGCGCGAGCGCGCGCGCCTCTGCTTCGCCGAGCCCCTCGGGGTGAGCCAGCCGCCGGGCGATCTCACGGTACCGGTCGAGCCGATCCAGGTTGCGCCGGGACGAGACGAGCGCGAACGTGAACGTCCGGCCCTGGAACGACCGTCCGGCCTCGGCCAGCCTCACGCGGTCGCTTGCCGCGTCCACCCGCCGGTAGTACTCCACGACCTGCTCGTAGTTGGCGAGCTTCCGGTCGCCGCCAGGCGCGAAGCCGAAAACCGACTCGGGCGTGGGAATCCCGGCCGACTGCGCCGGCAGGACGACGGGCAGGGCGCCGAGCAGGAGGACGAGGGCGTAGCGCGGCATCCGCGCATTGTAGCTGGCGCGTGCGGATTCGGCCGACCGACCGGAAGCGCGGGGCGTTGTTTGCTATAGTGGGTGCCCCGTTACCCCTTGAAGGAGGACGTATGCGTCTGGTTCATGGACTTATCTCGGCCGTCGCGATCGCGCTGGTCGTCCCGGCTGGACTCTCCGCGCAGGATGCGGATCGAAAGGTCGCTGGCGGCGGGGTCGCGCCGGGCTGGAAGGGCAAGGTCGACGCCAACAACAAGCAGGGTCTGACGATCAACGACTCGAAATTCACGATGCAGGGCGGCAACCTGATGTTCGTGATCGGACCCCCTGCGATCTACTGGAATCCGGCGCACGTGGCGAAGGGTGACTTCACGGTGAAGGGCACGTTCAAGGATGTGGTGTCCGAGGCGGGCCATCCGCACTCGGCGGGCGTCTTCATCGGCGGCACGAACCTCGACACCGACGAGCAGAGCTACACCTACTGCGTCGCGTACACCGATGGCAGCTTCATGATCCGCCAGTTCACGGGTCTGAAGGTCGCCACGTTGTCGCGCAAGGCGCCGCATGCCGCCGTCCACCAGCCCGGACCGACGGGCGCGACGAATGAGATCGGCTGGACGGTCAAGGGCGGCCGCGCCGAGTGCGTGATCAACGGACAGGTTGTGGCCGGCTACGACAAGGGCCAGGCGGTTGGCGCGGTGACCTTTCAGCCGACTGACGGCGTCTTCGGCATTCGCGTCACGCACAACATGAACCTCACCGTCACGGGTTTCGGCCTGTCGAAGTAGAGATAAACGACCTCGGAGGTCGTTTTTTGGCACGACCTCCGAGGTCGCGGTCCGGCCGGCGTCAGTCAGTGGCCGCGCGGCGCCGGGATCGGCGCCTGCGCCGGGCCCGGCCCGTGACCGGCTCGAGCGGCAACCCGTCGCCGGTGACCAACGGCTGCGTCGGGTCCGCCAGCAGATCGAAGATGTGGCCCTGGCGCGTCCGCAGGAACAGGCCGCGGCCGTTGGTGAGCAGGCGCAGGTCGCCGGCGTCGTCCAGCGTCTCGGACAGGCGGCGCCGGAAGTACTGCCGCAGCGCGTCCATCATGTGCTTGAGCGCCGCCGGCGTGAACCCGCGGCGGCGGAGGCCTGCCAGCGCGACGAGCTCGATCACGTCCACCGGCGTGTAGCGGCGCTCGGTGAAACCGCCGGCGCTCGTGCGGCGCGGCGCGATCGCCGGCGGAAAGATCCGGGTCGCGTCCCACCCCTGGAGCTGACGGGCCGTCAGGCCCGTCAGCGCGGCGACTTCACGGGCGGAGTAGCTCGTCTTGAGGCGCATGGGATGGCCGGTCGGTCCCGCGTCAGTCCTTCGTGCCCATCGACGCCGCTATCCTGTCCGATTGCACGGCGCCGTCAAAGTCCTTTTCGGTAATCCCGCCGGCGCTGTGCGTGCTCCAGGCCACCCGGACGCGACGGTAATTCACCGCCAGGTCCGGGTGATGATCGGCCGCCTCGGCCTCGAAGGCCAGACGGGTGACGAAAGCGATGGCATCCGGGAAGGTCGGAAACGCGTACTGCCGCACGAGCGCGCTGCCCTCGACCGCCCAACCCGGCCGGGCGGCGAGCCGCGACGTGACGTCCTCTGGCGTGAGCTTCATGAGGGTTCCTCCCTGTTCTTCCGCGTCGAGCCGACGCCGAATCGATCGGGCGTCGTGACGTCGAGCGCCGGATCGCGCCGGCCGTCGAGCACGAGGTCTGCCACCATGACGGCCGTGACGGGCGCGAGCAGCACGCCGTTCCGATAGTGCCCCGTGGCCACGACCACGCGGGGCGCCTCGCCGAACGGCCCGATGACGGGCAGTCCGTCCGGCGCGGCCGGGCGCAGGCCCACGCGCGCGGCCAGGAACGTCGCGTCCCGGAGGCGCGGCAAGAGCCGCCCCGCCGCATCAGCGAGCGTACGGACGCCGTCAAGCGTCACGCGCTCGTCGAACCCGGCCTCTTCGACGGTCGCGCCGACGAGCACCGACCCGTCCGGCCACGGCACAACATAGCAGTCCGCACCCCATACGACGCGTGACGGCAATCCGATCGCCGCCCCGGGCGTGGCCGGCCACTCGAGGTGCAGGAGCTGGCCGCGCACCGGCCGAATGGGGACCGGGTCGATGCCGGCGATGCGTATCTGGCCGGACCAGCTTCCGGCGGCGACGACGACCGTATCGGCGGTGTAGCGGCGATCGACGGCGCGGACATCGGCATGTGTCGTGTGGGGCACGACTTCGACGGCGGCGATCGGCGACTCGAACGTCGCGCCGGCGAGCCTTGCGCTCTCGGTGAGCGCCGCGATGAGCGATTGGACGCCGACCCAGCCGTGGTGCGGTTTGAAGAGCGCGGCCTCGACGTCGGGCGCGAGCGCGGGTTCGAACGACCGCAGATCCGCGCCCGTCATCCACTCGGCGGGGACGCCGATCGCCGCGAGCCACGCGCGCGACGCGCCGAGCGCGGAGGCGCCGGCGGCGTCGAGCGCGACCTCGAGCGTGCCCGATCGCGCGTAGTCGATCGCGCGACGGGTGCGCTCGCCGAGCCGCGCGACGAACGAATCGTACAGGGCGAGGCTGCGCGTGCCGAGGTCGAGGAGCGGCGTGCCTTCATGCGCTTCGGTGTGCGGCGCGAGGATGCCGGCCGACGCGTGCGACGCGCCGCGGCCGGGCGATCGCATGTCGAGCACGGTGACCGTGGCGCCGCGGCGGGCCAGTTCCTCGGCCACCGCGGCGCCCACGATCCCCGCGCCCACGACGACGACGTGCATCCAGACAGGGTACGGGGTCGTACCTGTTTTCCACAGATTTCGGGGTTTCGGTGCCAGGGGTCGCAGCAAGGACCCCTGGCACCGAAACCCCGAAATCTGTGGAAAACAGGTACGACCCCTTTCAATATCACTGTCCCCTCGTCAGGGCTGAAAAGACGGGCAATAATGGCGGCTCCCGGGCGGCACGACCCTTGCTGAAGCTCTACCCATGATGTCCACACGCGCGCTCGTCGCCTCCGCCGCGGCCGCCGCCGTCGTTGCGGCCGGCCTGGGCGGCTATCTGGCCCTCCGGCAGAATGCGGCCGACCGCCAGGCCGCGGTCGAGCCACAGTCGCCGAGGCCCGCCGTACCGGCCGCCGAAATCGGCGCGCCCGTGCCGGATCGTGCGCCGGCGGCGCCTGAGGTGGGTTCGCTCGCGCCCTCGCCCGACCGACGCCGGCCCGAGCCAGCGGCGCGGCCAAGCGCCCCGGCCCGCCCGGTACCGCCCACGCTCGACGTGCCCGCGCCGGACGCCACCACGCTGCCGCCGCCTGTGGCTTCGTCGACGGCGGTGACGCCGGTTCCCGTGCCGGATCCGCCGCCACCGGTCATCGATCCACCGCGGCTGCCGGAGCCGCCGCGATTCGAGGAGCTGACCATCAAGGAAGACTCGGTGATCGGCATCCGGCTCGAGTCCACCGTCTCGAGCGAAACCGCCAAGGTCGAGGATCGCGTGATCGCCCGCGTCACGCGCGACGTGACGGTCGACGGCCGGACGGCCGTCCCATCCGGCGCGCGCCTCGAGGGCATCGTCACGCTCGTCGAGCCGGGCGGCAAGTTCAAGGAGCGCGCCAGGCTCGGCATCCGTTTCACGCAGCTCATCCTCGCCGACAGCGTGCGCGTGCCGCTCCAGACCGACGTGATCGTCCGCACGGGCGACTCGCCGGCCCAGGAAGCGGGATCGAAGATCGGCGCGAGCGCCGTCGTCGGCGCCATCCTCGGCGCCGTCGTCGGCGGCAAGAAGGGCGCGGCCATCGGCACCGCCGCCGGTGCGGCCGGCGGCACCGCGGTCGTCGCGGCCAGCGGCCGCCACGAAGCGGTGCTCACGACGGGGTCGCTCCTGACGGTGCGCCTGACGTCGCCCGTCAAGGTGCTCGTCGAACGTTACTGACCCGGCGCGCCGCCGGGCATCACCCTCCAGCGTTCCATCCACGCCCCGCTCGTGGCGCGCTCAAAGCACACCGCGCCGTGCAGCGGAAACTCGACGTCCGTCCCGGCCAGGCCCGCCGCCAGCCTGGCGATATTCGGCATGTGGCCGACCACCATCACGTCGCACGCCTCCGCGTCGAGCGCCGCCCGCATCAAGGCTGGATCGTCGTCCGGCGCGAGGCCGCGCATCATGCGGAACGCCGCGAAGGGACTGCACGCGCGGAGGAAGGCCTCGCCCGTCTGGCGCGCCCGCAGCTTGCCGCTGTGCCAGATCTCGGCCGGCGCCGCGCCCAGGGCCTTCGCCTGAAGGGCGATGTCCTCGGCCTCGGCGTGCCCGGCGGACGACAGCGGCCGCCGCGTGTCCACGGCCGGAGTTACGGCGTCCGCATGGTGCACGAGGATCGCGATCACTCTGATAGTGTAAGCGCCCAATGACGCCCGACCGCGCCGTGCCGCGCCGCGCCGTGGCCGCCTGGGTGCTCTACGACCTGGCCAACACGATCTTCTCGATGGGCGTGGTCTCGACATACTTCGCCCTGTACGTGCGCAGCCAGGTGGGCGCCGCGGCCGTGGACAGCGTCATGTCGCGCGTCAACACCGTCTCAATGGCCGTCATCCTCGTCGTCTCGCCCATGCTCGGCGCGATGACGGACCGGGCCCGGCGCCGCATGCCGTTCCTCGTCTGGAGCACGCTCCTTTGCTGCGCGCTCACGGCCATGATCGCGCGAGGCCCGCTCGCGCTGTCGATCGCGCTGTTCGTCGTCGCCAACATCCTGTACCAGGCGGGCCTCCAGTTCTACGACGCGCTCCTGCCGGACGTCTCGACGGAAGCCAATCGCGGACGCATCGGCGGCATCGGCATCGGCGTCGGGTACCTCGGGTCGTTCATGGCGATCGGCCTCGGCTACGTGATCGACGACCGCGCGCTCGTCTTCACGACCATCGCCGTGCTCTTCCTCCTCTTCGCGCTGCCCTGCTTCGTGTTCGTCACCGAGCGCGGCAACCCCGATCCGCAGCCCGTATTCTCCTGGAGAGCGATCGCCGACTCCACGGCCCAGACGATCCGGACGCTTCGAACCGGCTCCGCGTATCCGGGTCTCGTCCGGTTTCTCGTCGGCCGCGTGTTCTACACGGACGCCGTGAACACGGTCATCCTGTACATGCTCCTGTACGTCGTCAACGTGGCGGTTCGGACCGGATTGGACGCGGCCACGGGCGAGCGGATGGCCCTGAACGTCATGGCCATGGCGATCGGCTTTGCCGTGGTCGGCGGCCTCGTCTGGGGCCGCATTGTCGACCGGGTCGGACCGAAGCGCACGCTCGACGTCGTGCTGGCGTTGTGGATGGCCACGTTCGGCCTCGCCGCGGCGATTGGTCTCGTCAGCCTGCCGGTGGCGATGCTGTACCTCGTCGCGATCATGGCGGGCGTCGCGATGGGCGGCACCTGGGCGGCCGATCGCCCGTACATGCTCCGTCTCACGCCGCCCGATCGCGTCGGCGAGTTCTACGGGCTCTACGGCATGGTCGGCCGCTTCTCGGCGATCACGGGCCCGCTCGTCTGGTGGCTCGTGACGAGCCTCGTGCAGCGCGCAGGCGGCACGCCGCTCGTCGGCCAGGCGGTCGCGATCGTGACGCTGCTCGGGATGATCGTGGTGAGCTACTGGATCCTCAAGCCGGTAGACGACGAGCCGCGCAACTGGTCCGAACTCGGAAGGCAGCCCGCGACCGGCGTCGTGCCGTCGCCCTAGTCGGCCGGCGCGGTCGCGCTATCGGACGATCCTGCCGTCCGTATCGTAGGTGGTGACCGTGCCGAACTGCTTCAGGACCTCGGCGATCTTCGCCGGCTCCCCCACCGTCACGATGTGCAGCCTGGCGGGATCGAGGTAGGCGCGGGCCGCGGCCTGCACCTGGGCCTGCGTCACGGCCATGATGCGATCGGGGTACTTGTCCCAATAGTCGGCGGGCAGCTTGTACAGCCACCGCGTGATGTGATTGCCGAGCACGGCCGCTGGCGACTCGAGCGACAGCGCAAAGGACGCAATCAGGCCCCGCTTCTTGTCCTCGAACTCCTTGGCGGGCACGGCTTCATCGCGCATGCGGGCGATTTCCGCCATCAGGTCCTTCAGCGCGGGCTCGGTCACTTCGGTGCGGACGTCCATGCTGGCGAGCCAGTGACCGCGGTACTGGCTCGCGGCGGTGTTGCTGCCCGCGCCGTAGGTGTAGCCCTTTTCCTCGCGCAGGTGCGTGAACAGACGGCCCGTCGGCCCGCCACCAATGACCGCATTCATCATCGTCATGACGTCGTAGTCGGCCGCAGTCCGCACGATGCCGGGGGCGCCGACCCAGATCGTCGTCTGCACCGAATTCGGGCGGGCCACGAGATGGACCTGGCCCGGCGCGGGCGGGGCGGCGTCGGCGACGGCCGGCGCCGGCGTGCCCGTCTTCGTCCAGCCGGAGAGGTTGGCGTCGATCACCTTCCTCGCCTCCGCCATCGAGATGTCACCGGCGATGGCCAGTACGGCGTGGTCCGGGACGAAGCGCGTCTGGTGAAACGCGACCATGGCCTGGCGCGTCGTCCGGTCCAGCGCCGCGGCCGTGAGCGACGCCCGGCCGGCCGGGTGCGCGCCGTACATCAGGCGCGAGAACAGCTCGTTGGCCAGAAAGTTGGGGTTCGCCCGCTGCTGCACGAGACCCGCCCGCGTGCGCGTCTTGTACCGATCGAACTCCTCTTCGGGGAACGTCGGGGTCAGGAGAATGTCCGCCGCCAGGGCGAACGTCGCGGCGAAGTGCTCCGTCAGGCTCGATCCGGAGATCGTCGCGCCAATCGAGGACAGGCCGGCGCCGACGTTGACCGTCGCGGCTTTCGTCTCGAGCGTCTCGGCGATCTGCAGCGTCGTGCGGCTGGTCGTGCCCTCGCGCATCATGGCCGACGTCATCTGCGCCAGGCCCGGCGTGTCGGCCGGATCGTAGTAGCCGCCGGCGCCGAGCATCTGCAGCTGGAACGACACGAGCGGCACGCGCCGATCCTCCAGCACCATGACATGCAGGCCGTTCGGCAGGTCCGCCTCGACCGGCCGTGGCAGCGTGACTTTCAGAATGTCGGTCGAGACCGGCGCCCGGCCCTTCATCACCACGCCGCCCTGCGGCGGCGGATTCTGCGCCGCGCCGACGAGGACGCCTGTCAGAGCCACCGCCGTGACGGCAACCAGCCCGCGAATGTGTCGAAGACTCATCGCGCACCTTCCTTCAGATCGCCGGCGGCCTTCGGGTTGGTGATGACCACGGTCCGCCTGGTGTCGACAAGATACTGACGCGCGACGCGCTGAACGTCGGCGGCCGTGACCTTGCCGAGCCGGCTGACGTAGGTGTTGATCAGGCCGGGATCGTCCCAGAACAGAGCGTACTCGCCGAGCAGGATCGCCCGCTGCAGCGAGCTGCCGAGGCCGGCCGCGAACGACCGCTTGGCGCCGTTCAGCGCCTTCTCGATTTCCCATGCCGCGATGGGACCGGCCTTGACTTTCTCAATCTCCGCGTAGACGGCCGCTTCGAGCTCCGCGATCGTCTTGCCCGGCAGCGCCAGCGAAAGGACGCGGAAGAGACCAGGGCCGCGGGTGCTCTCGTTGAACGCGTTGGCGCCGGACGTGAGCTGCTTCTGCCGGACCAGGTTCTCGTAGAAGCGCGAGCTCCGGCCGCTGGACAGGACCGACGCCAGCACGGTCATCGCGTCGTCGTCGGCCGTGTTCGGCGGGGTGCCGTGCCAGGCGATGTCGAGCCGCGGCAGCCGCGCGAGCGAGTCCTCGATCGTCTGGCGGCGTTCGGCCGTCTGGCGCGGCTCGCGCAGATCCGGCCGCGGCGGCCTGGGCTGCGAGGGGATCCGCTCGAAGTACTTCCGCACCCTGGCCAGCGCGTCGCCGGCCCGGACGTCGCCGACGATGGTGAGGACGGCGTTGTTGGGCGCGTAGTAGGTCTTGAAGAACGCGGCGACGTCCTCGACGGTCGCGGCCGAGAGGTCCTCCATCGACCCGATGACCGAATGCTCGTTGGCGAAGTTCTCGAATGCCAGCTCATCGATGAGCTCGAACGTCCGGCCGTACGGCTGGTTGTCGATGCCGAGCCGCCGCTCTTCCTGCACGGCGTGGCGCTGGTTGTCGAGGTTCGCCTTCGTGATGTCGAGCGACCACATGCGGTCGGCCTCGAGGAAGAGCGCCAGATCGAGCTGGTTGGCCGGCAGCGCTTCAAAGTACAGCGTGCGGTCCTTGCTCGTCGTGCCGTTCATCGTGCCGCCGTTGTTGAAGATGAGCGTGAAGTGCTCGCCCGGACCGACCTGCTCCGAGCCCTTGAACATCATGTGCTCGAAGAGATGCGCGAACCCGGTGCGGCCCTTGCGCTCGTCGCGCGATCCCGCGTTGTAGGTCACGGCCAGCGAGAACACGGGCGCGCTGCGATCTTCCGAGATGATGACGCGCAGGCCGTTGCGCAGCCGCGTGTCGGTGAACGTCACGCCCGGCGCCGACCGCGCCACGACCGAGGCGGCCGAGACGGCCGCGATGAACAGGGGAACGAGCGGGCGAAGCCAGCGTGGCATGCAGGAGTCCTCCAGAAGCCGGTACGGCTCGATTATAGGGACAACACGGGCGGCGGCGACGCGGGTGCCCCCTTTCGGACGGTCGGGCAAAGATGCGATGCTTCCCGCGAGGTGACCGACGCAGCCTTCGAGACGCTCTGCGCGGAGCTCGACGAGCTCCTGCGGGGCCCGGCGCGGCGCGAGATCGCCGCCGAGCTCGGACGGTCGGCGGATGCGAAGACCGCCTTCCGCCGGCTGCGCGACGCCATGCGCGCCCACGTCTGGCGCGCCGGCTCGCGCACGTTCAACCTCGATCCCGCCGTCCAGGCGCTGGATCGCCGCGTGCGCGAGGACGGCTTCCACGTGCTCCACGACTGGGACGGCAAGGCGGACCGCCTGGACGCCGAGACGATCGCCGTCAACGTGCTCGACTTCGTGGCCGCCACCCGCCCGCCCGGCGCGGCCGACCCGACCGTCCTCGCCATCCTCGTCGACTACTACTTCGCGTACCTGCTGATGCTTCTGTCGACGGCCGCCGTCGGCCGTCCCCACGCCGACGCAGACTTCGACGATCTCAACCGGGTGCTCACGCTCTTGCAGGGTCCCGAGGGCAGCGGGCAGCTCTTTGCCGCCGACGCCGAGACGCTCTTTCTCATCGGGACCTCCCACTTCGAGGTGAAAGACGCCGGCTACGACGCGCTCCTCGAGCGGACGCGCGCGCTGTCGTTCGCGCATCGGCGCGCCGTGGCGCTCGGCCACGCGGCCACGCTCGGCAGCCATCTGCGGTTCGGCTACCAGGTCACCTACGTGAAGAGCTATCCGCTCATGCGCGACGACAACGGCGTCGACTACCGGTGGCTCTCGTTCGCGCTGGCGGTGCTCATGGAGGAATTCGAGCGGCAGGCCGACGGCGGCGCGGGCGGGCCGGACCCGCACGTCCTCGCAGAGGCGATCGCGAACGGCCTCTCGGCCGATCCGGAGGCGTTCGTCATGGACGCGCCGCATGGCTCCCTCGAGCCGTGCCGCGCCGAGTGGGCCGCCCTTCGCGATCGACTGCACCGGTACCGGCGGGAGCTCGTCGAGGCCTTCGAACCGTGCCGCCCGCCGCAGGACGGCTATTCGCCGCTCGCCCTGTTCTTCAACTTCTCGCACAACGTCCTCAAGGGCACGGTGGTCGACGCGCTCCTCTGGGGCGAGGCCTGGCACCTCAGCTTCAACGATCTCCTCACGGGCGCCGGGCGCGGCGAGGCACAGGGCGCGGCGCGTGAGAAGCTCGCTCGCACGCTGATGGGCTACGCCCGCGCCCGACCGGACACGATCGGCGGCCGGCTGGCACCTGTGATCGTCTACGACCCGCCGACCGGACGCCGCGCGTTTGCCGACACGCTGCGGACGATCGCCGGATCGACGGCGGCCTGACGCCCATGCACCGGTTCGACGTGCTCATCCTCGGCAGCGGCATCGGGGGCCTGTCGTTTGCGCTGAAGGCCGCCCGCCGCGGCCGGATTGCCGTGGTCACGAAGAAAAACCGCGCCGAGTCGAACACCAACTACGCCCAGGGCGGCATCGCGGCCGTGACGAGCGGCGACGACTCGGTCGAACTCCACGTGCGGGACACGCTGCAGGCCGGCGCCGGATTGTGCCGGGAGGCCGTGGTCCGCACGATCGTCGAAGAGGGCCCGGCGCGGGTGGCCGAGCTGATGACGCTCGGCGTGAAGTTCTCGGAGCGGAAAGCCCCCGCCCCGGGCGGCAGTCGTCTCGATCTCGGGCGCGAGGGTGGCCATTCGCGCCGCCGCATCCTGCACGCCGCGGACGCGACGGGTCGCGAAATCGAGCAGGCACTCCTTCGCGCAATCGCCGCCGAGCCCGCGATCGAGGTCTTCGAGAACCACCTCGCCATCGACCTCATCACCACGCGCAAGCTCGGCGACCGATCGGCGCCCAACCGCTGTCTCGGCGCCTACGTCCTGGACAACACGGGCGGCCGCGTCGAGACGTTCGCCGCGCCCGTCGTGCTCATCGCGACGGGCGGCTGCGGCAAGGTGTACCTGTACACCACCAACCCGGACATCGCGACCGGCGATGGCGTGGCGATGGCGTATCGCGCCGGCGCGTCCGTCGCCAACATGGAGTTCATCCAGTTCCACCCGACCTGCCTGTACCACCCGCACGCCAAGTCGTTCCTGATCAGCGAAGCCGTCCGCGGCGAGGGCGGCGTGCTGAAGAACGTGTCGGGCGTGCCGTTCATGGACGCGGTGCATCCGCTCAAGTCGCTGGCGCCGCGCGACGTCGTGGCGCGCGCGATCGACGCCGAGATGAAGCGGACGGGCGCGGACCACGTGCTGCTCGACATCACACATCAGCCGGCCGAGTTTCTGACTCAGCGCTTTCCGACCATCGCCCGGACGTGCCGGTCGTTCGGCATCGACATCACGTCGCAGCCGATTCCGGTCGTACCGGCCGCGCATTACCAGTGCGGCGGCGTGCAGACCACGGTCGATGGCGAGACGGACCTCGAGGGCCTGTACGCGGTTGGCGAGGTCGCCTGCACGGGCCTCCACGGCGCCAACCGCCTGGCGAGCAACTCGCTGCTCGAAGCCGTCGTCTGCGCGCACCGCGCCGCGGAGCGCGTGGTCGCGCGCGCGCCCGAACGGCCGTCGCGTGACCTGCCGCCCTGGCAGCCGGGCCGCGCCGGCCATCCCGACGAGCTGGTCGTCGTCTCCCACAACTGGGAGGAGATTCGGCGGCTGATGTGGGACTACGTCGGCATCGTGCGGACGACCAGGCGGCTCGACCGCGCGCGGCGGCGGCTCACGAACCTCCAGGACGAGATCCGCCAGTACTACTGGGACTTTCTGGTCACCGCCGATCTCCTGGAGTTGCGCAACATCGCGACCGTGGCCGAGCTGATCGTCGAGAGTGCCCTCTCCCGGCCGGAAAGCCGGGGCCTGCACTACTCGCTGGATCATCCGGATCCGGATCCCGCCTGGGCCCAGCGCGACACGATCCTGCAGCGAGTCGACGGGCCGGGCATCGGGTAGAGTCGGCCGTGCTGGTGGTGTTTCTTCGCGCGGTCAACGTCGGTGGGCATCAGGTGGTCCGTCCGAGCGAGATCGCACGGCGCCTCGCCCGGCTGGAGGTGACCAACATCGGCGCGGCCGGCACGTTCATGGTGCGGGCGGCGGTCAGCGCGGCGGCCGTCCGGAAGGCCTTCGCAGCCGCCCTGCCGTTTGACACCGCGATCATGACGTGCACGCCCGGCGACCTGGCGCGACTCATGCGCCGCGACCCGGGCGCCGGGGCCGCGCGCGACCCGCGTGTGAAACGCCACGTCGGCGTCCTGGGCAAGCGGCCCGGCGTCCGGCCCCGCCTGCCCATCCGCGTGCCCGACGACGATCGCTGGCAGGTGTCGATCGTCGATGTGGACGGCCCATTCGCAACATCGCTCCAGCGGCGTGACGGCCGCACGACCGTGTCGGTCAACGAGGCGATCGAAAGGCGCCTCGGCGTGCCCGCCACCACGCGAGGCTGGGACACGCTCGTCAAGATCCACACCCTGCTGACGGGCTGACGCTGCGGCACGAGACCGGACACCTGCGAACGGTCGTAGAATCCACGTCGTGCGTCGCACATCGGCCATCGTCGCCGCCGTCCTGATGATCTGGCCGGTGCCGCCGGCCTTCGCGCAGCGCGCCGGCCGTGGAGGGCAGACGGTGGCGCCGCCCGGCCAGCGGCGCGGCGCACCACCCCGCAGTGCCACGGCGCGCCGCATCCAGCAGCGCTCCTATGTCTTCGCCGACACCAACGAGACGATGGAGTACGCTGTCTTCGTCTCGTCGAAGATCGACCAAACCAAGAAAAGCCCGCTCGTGATCGGCCTGCACGGCCTTGGCACGCCGCCCGGCGTCTGGCTGAGTCGGATCAGCGATGCCGCCGAGGCTGCAGGGTACATCGTGGCCGCGCCGACCGGGTACACCCTCACGGGTTGGTACGGCGCGAATGGCCCCGGCCGTCGTGTGGGGACGTCGACCGTCGGCGCGCTGAGTGAGAAGGACGTCATGAACGTTCTCGCGCTGATGACGCAGGAATTTAACATCGACGAGCGCCGCATCTATCTCGCGGGACATTCCATGGGCGGCGCCGGCGCGCTGTTTCTCGGCATCAAGCACAAGAAGATCTGGGCCGCCGTCTCCGCCTCCGCGCCGGCGATTCGTACGAACCTTCACACGCCGGACGAGCTCAATCAGGCCACGGATCTGCCCTGCATCCTGATTCACGGCGATGCGGACACGGCGGTGCCCGTGGCGCAGACGCGTCAGTGGGCGGCGAAGATGAAGGAACTGAACCTGACCTACGAGTACCGCGAGATTCGAGGCGGCACGCACAGCTCCACGCTGGACCTCGGCGCGCCCCACACGTTCAGGTTCTTCGACAAGCACATCAAGCCGTGACGCCGTGCGGGGCCTCGGTGAAACCCCCTCGGACGTTCCGGTCCTCCTGCCCTATCCGAATCCGGACGATCTCTACGCCATTCGCACCACGCTCACGGACGGCCGGGTGACGTCGGGGCTCGTGTCGGCCCGCGCCGGCAAAGGCCGCGACGTTCGGCGTGCTGTCGGCGTCGGAAGTCGTCGGCGACACGCTCAAGCGCCAGGAGCGCGGGAGGATATTGATGATGGCGTTTGGCGCCGCGCGGCGGGCTGCCTCGGGCAGATCCTGCCGTATCCTGGAGGCCGATCCCGTCCTCTTTGGAGCCGCCCATGCGCGCCCACCGCCTCCCTGTTGTCGTCATCGCCCTCGCGGCCGTCGCGGTGGCGGCTTTCGCCGCTCCGATGCTCGTCGCGCGCCAGACGCCGTCGTACCCGACGCCTGTCGGCACGCCCACCGAGAACGGGCTGGCCGGCTTCGCCAAGATCCTCTGCTCGGCCGTCTTCGTGACCGGCCGCGAGCCGGCCGAGGCCGCCCGCAACAGCGCCTACTTCTTCATGCCGCGCGCGGAGCAGGACCAGGTGACCTGGACGATCGACCGCCAGACGAGGGCCGCGCGCGCGTCGTTCGGCGCCACGACGCGCGAGGCGAAGCTGCACGGCGATCAGGGCTGCATCATCGAGAACCCCGCCTCGCCCGGCATCCACTTCACACCGGTCCCGGTCCGAACCACGCTGCCTGACGCCGCGTCGATGGCCTGGCCGATGGGCGATCGCCCCGATGCGGCGCAGGCGGATTCGGCGATCGACCGCGACAGGCTCGAAGCCGCCGTCGACGCCGCGTTCGCCGATCCCGCCGGGCTCACCGCCGCGTTCCTGGTCGTGCACAAGGGGCGCATTGTCGCCGAGCGGTACGCGCCCGGCATCACGAAGGACACGCAGCTCGAAAGCTGGTCGATGGGCAAGAGCCTGACGGCAACGCTCTTTGCCCTGCTCGTCGAGGACGGCACCTACACGCTGGAACAACCTGCGCCGGTGCCGCTCTGGCAGCGCCCGGGCGATCCGAGAGCCGCGATTCGCCACATCGATCTCCTCCGGATGAGCGCGGGCCTGCGCTTCGTGGGCAATCAGGAACCTGGCGGGTCGCCGGCCAACACCGTCCTGGATCACTACTACATCTATACAGGCGGCATTGACGCCTTCGAGTACTCGATCACGCGCCCGCCCGAAGTGCCGCCCAACACGCAGGGGCGGTACCGCAACTCGGATCCGCTCACGATCGGCTACCTCATCAAGACGGCCGTCCGGAAGCGCGGGCAGGAGTACCTCACCTGGCCCCAGCGCGCGCTGTTCGATCGAATCGGCATCCGCCGGCAGGTGCTCGAGACCGATCCATACGGCAACTTCCTGCTCACCGGCTACGACTACGGCACGGCCCGGAACTGGGCGCGGCTCGGGCAGCTCTACCTCCAGGACGGCGTCTGGCAGGGCCGGCGCCTCCTGCCGGAGGGCTGGACCCGATTCGTCAGCACGCCGGCGCCCGCCTGGTCTTCTCCGGTTTACGGCGGGTTCTTCTGGATCAACGGCGACGGCGCGTGGAATCTGCCGCGAGAGACGTACTTCGCCGCCGGGGCCGGCGGTCAGAACACCTGGATCGTGCCCTCGCACGATCTCGTCGTCGTGCGCATGGGCCACATGCGCGGGCAGGGGCCGGCACGGCGGGTCACGAACACCGCCCTGGGACTGGTGATGGAGGCCGTGCCAGCGCGGGGCCGGTAACGGCCCGGTCTCAGCTTCCGGAAGGGGCGCCGACGTTGGTGCGGCGCGCCTCGATCCACGACTCGAGATCGGCGAGCGCGCGACCAACGGCCGCGGGATTGGTCGACTGCGGCGTCCGGCGCGCTTCGACGGCCCGCTCGGGCGTCACGACCTGCAGCACCGACTCGTCGAAGCGATCGTCGTAGCGCCGCCACTCGGCCGGCGCGAGGGAGGCGAACTCGCGGCCCGCGTCCACGAGATCGCGCACGATGCGGCCCGTGATCTCGTGCGCCTGCCGGAACGGCACGCCGCGCGCGACGAGAAAATCCGCGACCTCGGTCGCCAGCAGGAGGCCGGACGCCGCCCGGCGCGCCACCTCCGGCCGGAGCGTGAGCGTCCGCACGACCGTGGCGGTCGTCATGGCACACGCGGCAAGCATGTCTTCCATCTGGAACACTACGGCCTTGTCCTCTTGCAGGTCCTTGTTGTACCCGAGCGGCAGTCCCTTCATCGTCGTGAGCCAGCCGGTCAGCAGTCCGACCGCGGTCCCGGCCTTGCCGCGCACGAGCTCGAGCGGATCGGGGTTCTTCTTTTGCGGCATCAGGCTGGAGCCGGTCGCCACGCTGTCGTGGATCTCGAAAAAGCCGAATTCTTCGCTGGAAAACAGGATGACGTCCTCGGCGAGCCGGCTGAGGTGCACCATTGCCGTGGCCGCGGCAAAAAGAAACGCCGCGACGAAATCACGGTCCCCCGACGCGTCGATGCTGTTCGGCGCCACGCGCCGGAAGCCGAGCCGGCCGGCCAGCCACGCCACGTCGATGTCGTACGGCGTGCCGGCCACCGCTCCGGATCCGAGCGGCATCAAGTCCGCTTCGTCTCGTGCCGCCTCGAGCCGATCGACATCGCGCCGGAACGCCGCGGCGTGCGCCAGCCAGACGTGCGCGACGAGCACGGGCTGGGCCCGACGAAGGTGTGTGTACGCGGGCATGACCGACCGACCCGCCGCCCGGGCCTGCCCGGCCAGCGCGGCCGTCAGGTCGACCACGGCCGTCTGAAGCGCGGGAACGCGCCGGCGAAGGTACCGCCGGAAGTCGACGGCCACCTGCTCGTTTCTCGACCGGCCGGTGTGGAGACGACGGCCGGCGTCGCCGATGCGCGCGACGAGTTCGCGCTCGACGAACGCATGCACGTCCTCGTCACCGGCCCGGGCAATCAGGCCGGGATCGGCCGCGACCGACGCCTGTACCGCCGAGAGCCCCGCCACGATCGCCTCCGCGTCCGCCGCCGTGATCGCCCCGGCGCGCGCGAGAGCCTCCGCCCACGCCTGACTGCCTGCAATGTCGTCGTCAAGCAGGCGCCGGTCAACGGCCAGCGACTTGCCGTACTCGAACACGGCCGTATCGGGATCGCCGGCAAACCGCCCACTCCATAGGTTGGACATTCATTGCCTCATTACTTCGTTTCTTTCATTGCCTCATTACTCCATTGCCTCATTGCCCCATTGCCCCATTGCCTCATTGCGCCATTGCCTCATTGCCCCATTGCCACAATCACCCATGCGTCCGACGACCCGGCAATCGCCCTTGAAGAGCTTCAGGCGGATTGCGCCGCTCACCCGTTCCTGAATGTTGGCCACGAAAGCGTCGATCGCCTCGCGCGTGGCTGAAAACCAGCGCCCATCGTGCACGAGATCGGCGTAAGCGAGGGCCAGATTCGACGCCAGCCGGTCCAGGTCCTCCGGTGTGACGAGTCGCTGGAGCTCGCGGTGCGCCACGTGCAGGGCGACGGCCGCCGGCGCCTCGACGAGCGTGCGGCCGCTCGATCCGGTCGGCCCTGGCACAAGGTCGATTCTGCCAACCCCGTGCGTGCTTGCGATCGTCTCCAGGCACTGGATCAGCTCGACGAGCGGCATGGCTACGTCGTTGATTGACACCGGCACGCCCCGTTCGAACGCGAGATTCACGTAGGCGGCGCGGTCAGGCGCGCCGGCCGGCGCCTTCGTCCGGACGAACCCGTCCTCGGGGCTCTCCTGCCAGAGATCGTCGTGGCCGCCCCAGACCGCCGATCGGCCCCAGAGATTCTCGTCGGCGGCATCTGCCGCCTCGGCATCCGCGGGCACTGGAATGCCGCGAGCGCGCGCGTAGGCGATCCGATCGGCGCGCGTGAGCGCCCACGTGCCGGCCGGCGCGATGACGCCGATGCGCGGATCGACCGCGCGCAGAGAGATCGCGAACCGGTCGACGTCGAGACCCGCGCCTGCGTGGGCGATCGCCGACGCGTCCTCGATGCGCGCAATGCTCGCCAGGTGCCTGGCGATCAACGGCCGCCCGAGCGCCATCGCCATCGGATCGCGGCCGCCGCGGAGCGCACCGGCCTGGAGCGCGGGACGGATGAACTCGCGCGAGAACTCGTCGCGGGCGTCGATCACATGCGCGCGCGCCGCGCCAATCGCCAGGGCGCGCCCGCGCGCGTCATCGAGTTCGCCGCTCTGGCCGAGATCCAGCGTGACGGTGACGACCTCGGCGCCGTGCCGCTCGGCCAGCCACCGAATCGCGACCGACGAGTCGAGACCGCCGGAGTAGCCCAGAACGATTTTCTGCATGGACGTGTGTGAACCCGCTCCTGTCTAGGCCTTGATCATGACGTTCAATTTCTTCTCGAGGGCCTCCGCGGCCAGCGGTCCGCGGCAGATCAGCAGAATCGTGTCGTCGCCTCCGATCGTGCCGGCCACCTCCGCAAGCTGCGCGCGGTCGATCCACTCCGCCAGGCCCTGAGCCTGGCCGCGGTCGGTGCGGACGACGAGCAGGGCGTCGACTCGTTCGAGGCCGCGCACGAGCGTGGCCACGGCGCGGCGGAGGTGCTCGCCGGCCGCGGGACTGCCCCGCTCCAGACCCGGGCGGACGTAGGCGCCGTCGCCGGCGCGCTTGACCAGGCCTAACTCCTTGAGATCGCGGGAGATCGTGGCCTGGGTCGCGCTGATGCCGCGCGCCAGGAGGCGCTCGCGCAGGGCCTCCTGCGATGCCACGGCATCCTGATCAACCACTTCGAGGATCTGCGCCTGCCTCCATGCCTTCATAGTTATTCATCCAACGGTTGAATTATACATACTATGCATAGACGTTGAGCTCGTCTTTTCAAGAATAGTGTTGACCGTCCTGAATAGCGTGTTGTATATCTAGGCTTCTTTATGAATACGTATCCACCGCCCGTGCGCGTCGGTGTCGCCGGAGCCACCGGGTACGCGGGCCAGGAACTGGTCGGCCTCCTGGCCAGGCACCCCGGCGTGCGACTGGAAGCCGCGATGTCGTCGGGCGCGGACTCGGCGGCCCGGCCGCTGCCCCGCCTGGCGCGTGTGTGGAGCGGACAGGTCGAGCCGCTGTCGGAAGGCCGGCTGGCCGCGATCGTGGACGTCGCATTCCTCGCGGTGCCGGAGGCGGCGGCGGCCCGCCTCGCCCCGCCGCTTGTCGAGGCCGGCGTGCGCGTGATCGATCTGTCCGGCGCGTTCCGCATCCGCGACGCGGACGCCCGCGCGCGCTGGTACCCGGACACGCGCACGCTGCCGTCCGGCGCCGCCTACGGCCTGACCGAACACTACAAGGACGACGTGCGCGCCGCGGCGCTCGTGGCCAATCCGGGCTGCTATCCGACGGCGGCGCTGCTCGCGCTCCTGCCGCTGGCCAAGGCCGGCCTGCTCGACGTCAGGGCCGGCGTCGTGATCGACGCGAAGTCCGGCATCTCCGGCGCCGGACGCGCGCCCAGCGATCGCACCCACTTTTCCGAAAACCATGGATCCGTCGCGGCGTACGGCGTGTTCGGCCACCGGCACGTGGCGGAGATAGAGCAGGAACTCGGCGCCAGCGTCACATTCGTGCCGCACCTCGTGCCGCTCGACCGCGGCATTCTCGAAACGATCTACGCCAGGGTTCAGCCCGGCACGACGACCGAGCAGATTGCCGACACGTTCGCGCGCGCCTACGGCGACGAGCCGTTCGTCCGACTGACGGGCGATGCACTGCCGGAAATCAAGCACGTCGCCTGGACGAACTTCTGCGACGTCGGCTGGCGGCTCGAGCCGGGTACCGCCCGACTCGTGATCGTGACGTGCCTCGACAATCTCGTGAAGGGCGCCGCCGGGCAGGCGCTCCAGAACTTCAACGTCGCCTGCGGCTTCGACGAACGGACGGCGCTCCTATGACCGGTCCTCTCGTCTTGAAGCTCGGCGGCGAGCTGCTCGAATCCGCGGCCGACCGCGCGCGTCTCGCCGCCGTCGCAGCCGCCGTCTCGCGTCAGCGCCCGCTCGTCGTCGTTCATGGCGGCGGCCGCGCGGTCGATGCCGAGCTGGATCGCCGCGGCATCGCGCCCCGCAAGGTGGATGGTCTTCGGGTCACCGACCGCGCGACGCTGGACGCCGTGGTCTCGGTCCTCGCCGGCATCGCCAACACCGAGCTCGTCGCGGCGCTCGTCGGACAGGGCGTACCCGCCGTCGGCCTGACGGGTGTGGATGCAGGCCTCGGCCGCGCGCCGCGAGCCCGAGCGCACCGGTCCACCACCGGGGCGGTGATGGACCTCGGCTTCGTGGGCGACCCGGCCGACGTGGATGCGTCACTCATCGAGCTGCTCCTCGTGCACGGCTACGTGCCCGTCATCGCCAGCCTGGGCGTCGAGGCGCCGGGCGTGACGGCCTCGCCGGAGCCCCCGGCGGTCCTCAATGTGAACGCCGACGTGATGGCATGCCGCCTGGCCGCTGCGCTCGAGGGCAGCGAAATTGTGATTGCCGGCACGACGGCCGGCGTTCTGGACGAGCGCGGCGAATCGATTCCGACACTCGCTACGGCCGCCATCGACGCCGCGATTGCCGCGGGCACGGCCACGGCAGGCATGGTCGCCAAGCTCTCGGCCTGTCGCGACGCGCTCGTTGAAGGCGTCGCGGGCATTCGCATCGTAGACGGACGCATGTTCGATCCGACGCACGGGATTGACGACGCGCCCGGAACCACGCTGACGCTGGTCCCGGCTGGCGTCGGAGCAGGGGCGGAGCCGAATCGCCTCGGTCCGGCGTCCACGACATGAACGCGATGGCGCCCATGACCTCCGCATCGGCCGCGGACGCGCGCACGCTCGACTCGCGGCACGTCCTGCAGACGTACCGCCGTCAGCCCGTGGTGTTCGAGCGCGGCGAGGGGATGCGGCTCTACGACGACCACGGGGGGAGCTACCTGGACTTCGTGTCCGGTATCGGCGTCGCCTCGCTCGGTCACGCCCATCCGGCGATGGTGCGGGCGCTCTCCGAACAGGCGGCGACGCTCGCCCATACCTCCAACCTCTACTTTCACCCCTTGCAGGGCGAGCTGGCCGCGCGCCTGTCCGCCCTCACGGGTCTCGAGCGCGCCTTTTTCTGCAACAGCGGCACCGAGGCCGTCGAGGCGTGCCTGAAGTTTGCGCGTCGCTACTGGCACACCCGCGGCGACACGGGCCGCACGGAGTACGTCGCTTTCTCGCACGCGTTCCATGGGCGGACGATGGGCTCGCTCTCGGTCACGGCGGACGAGCACTACCGGATGCCGTTCGGGCCGCTCGTGCCCGGCGTGACGTTTGCGCCGGCGGCCGACCCCGCGGCGCTCGACACGCTCGTGACGACACGGACGGCCGCGGTCATTGTCGAGCCGGTCCAGGGCGAAGGCGGCGTCCGGCCGATGTCGCCGGCGCTGGCGCGGGCCGTTGACATCGCCTGCCGCCGCACGGGATCGCTCCTCATCGCCGATGAAGTGCAGAGCGGATCGGGTCGCACGGGCGCGTTCCTGGCCGGCCCGGCGCTCGGGCTCGCGCCGGACCTCGTCGCGCTCGGCAAAGCGCTGGGCGCGGGCTTCCCGGTCGGCGCGGCCATGGTCAGCGCGCCCGTGGCCGCCACCATCAGCTTCGGCGACCACGGCACGACGTATGGCGGCAACCTTCTGGCCTGCCGGGCGGCGCTCACGTTCCTGGATGCGCTGGACGGTGGGCTCCTGGCCGCGATCCCTCGGCTCGGGGCGCACCTCATCGGCCGTCTGCGCGAGATCCAGACTCGACATCCGAACACCGTCGTGGACGTGCGCGGCTCCGGTCTCATCGCCGGGCTCGAATGCGCCGCCGACGCCGCGCCAATCGTCGCGGCGGCGCTCGAGCGCGGCCTGCTCGTCAATCGCACGGCCACGACCGTCATCCGGCTGCTGCCGCCCTACATCGTCACCGAACCCGACATCGATGCCGCCATGTCGATCCTCGACGAGGCGCTTGCCCAAGGAGAACGCCGTTGAGCGCGTTCGCGATGCGACAGGCCACCGCAGCCGACGCCGACGCGCTGCACGCCCTCATCAGCGGCCACGTCGGCGAGGGTCACCTCCTGCCGCGCGATCGCGAGGAGATCGCCGGGCATGCGGAGCGCTTCGTCGTCTGCGAGGCGGACGGCGAGATGACCGCCTGTGCGGAGCTCGCGCCGCTCTCGCGCCGCGTGGCCGAAGTGCGATCGCTCGTCGTGTCCGGCCGGTTCCGGCGTGTCGGCGTCGCGGCGCGGCTGGTCGCCGACATCACCAGGCGGGCGCGCGCGGGCGGATTCGACACGTTGTGCGCCTTCACGCACGACGCCCGCTTCTTCGTGCGGCAGAACTTTTCCATCGTGCCCCACCTCTGGCTGCCCGAAAAGATCGCGACCGATTGCGTGGGGTGCCCGCTCTTCCGGCGGTGCGGCCAGTTCGCGATGATCCTGCCGCTCGAAGCGGTCGCCCGCTACGAGGCGCCAGTTGTCACCCGGCGGGTCGCGTGATCGAATCGGCGCCCGCTCGGGCCGACCTCATCGAAACGGTGCCAGGCGGCGTGACCGCGCCGCGCGGCTTCCGCGCAGCCGGCGTGGCCAGCGGCCTCAAGCGGCGCCCGGCGACCGGCGACGCGCCACTCGATGTCGCGCTCGTCGTGGCCGACGGGCCGGCCTCTGCCGCCGCGGTCTTCACGACGAACCGCGTCGTCGCCGCGCCGGTGCTCGTGTCGCGCGAGCACCTCGAGCGGTCGGGCGGCCGCGCCCGGGCGGTTGCCATCAACAGCGGCTGCGCGAACGCATGCACCGGCGCCGAGGGCGTCGACGTCGCCCGAGAGATGGCGCGCGCGACGGCCGAAGCGGTCGGCTGCGCGCCCGAGCACGTGCTCATCGCCTCGACGGGGGTGATCGGCGTCGCGCTCGACCCGCAGAAGGTCCGCACGGGCATCATGGCGGCGTCACGCGCGCTCGGCCGCGACGGCGCCGACGCCGCCCGCGCCATCATGACGACCGACCCGTTTCCAAAGGCCACGGCTGTGACCGTGCGCGGCGCTGAAGGCACGTTCACGGTGGGCGGCATGGCCAAGGGTTCCGGGATGATCGAACCGCGGATGGCCACGATGCTCGGCCTTGTCACGACCGACGCGGAAGTCGAGCCGGCCGTGCTCGGCGGCGCGCTCCGCCGCGTTGTCAAGGAGACGTTCAACGCCATCACGGTCGACGGCGAGTGTTCCACCAACGACTGCGTGTTCCTGCTCGCGTCGGGCCGGTCCGGCGTGGCCGTGCGCAGAGACGACGACCCGATCTTCCTTGAAGGCCTGAGAGTCGTCGCCGGGCACCTCGCCCGCGAGATCGTGCGGGGTGGTGAAGGCGCCACGAAGCTCGTCACCGTGCGCGTCACCGGGGCCGCGACGGACGCCGACGCGTGGCTCGCCGCCAGGACTATCGCCAATTCCCCGCTCGTCAAGACCGCGATTCACGGCGGCGATCCGAATTGGGGCCGACTCGTGGCTGCCGCCGGCCGATCCGGCGCCGCCTTCGAACTCGGCTGCGTCTCCGTGTCGGTCGGGCCCGTTCCGCTCTTCGTTCGCGGCGTGCCCCACGACGACCGGGCCGAGCAGGCGGCCGCCGTGCTCCAGGCGCCTGAGGTCACCGTGTCGGTGAACCTCGGCACGGGTGGTTCCCACGAAGCCACGATGTGGACCTGCGATTTCAGCGCGGACTACGTGCGCATCAACGCGGAGTACCGGACATGAGCAGCGTGAAGTCGGCGAGAGCGGTCAAGACCCAGGGCGTGGTGTCCTTGATCGATTGGAAGCGCCAGCCTGTCGCGGCGAAGGACTTCCTGTCCATCCTCGATGTGAGCCACGACGAACTGGACCGGCTCCTCGATCTCGCGACGGCGATGAAACGGGACCGCGCCACCGGACGGGATCTCGCGCAGCCCCTGGCGGGCCGGCACGTCGCGCTCCTTTTCGAGAAGCCGTCGCTCCGTACCCGGACGACCTTCGTGATTGCCGCGCGGGAACTCGGCGGCGAGGTCATCGAGCCGCCGGCGGATGTGGCCTTCGGCGGTCGAGAGTCGGTCGAGGACGTGGCGCGCAACCTCGAACGCTGGGTGTCGGCCGCCGTCGTCAGGACCTTCGCGCAGGAGCGGCTGGCCCGGTTTGCGGCGGCCGCACCCAGGCTTCATGTCATTAACGCGCTCACCGACGAGGAGCACCCGTGCCAGGCGCTCGCGGATCTTCTGACGCTCAAGGAGCGTTTGGGATCGCTGGCCGGCCGCACGCTGGCGTTCGTCGGGGATGGGAACAACGTCGCCGCGTCGCTCGCGCACGCCGGCGCGATGGCGGGGCTGCACGTACGTGTCGCCTCGCCGAAGGGCTTTGAACTGCCGGCGTCGGTGGCGCTGGCCGCCCGGCGCGTCGCGCGGCACGGCGCGACCGTGACTGTTCTGCAGGATCCGCGCAAGGCCGTCGCGGGCGCCGACGCCATCTACACCGACGTCTGGGCATCGATGGGCCAGGAAAAGGAGGCCCGCAGGCGAGGCCGGGCCTTCCAGACGTTCCAGGTCAACGAAAAGCTCATGGCCCTCGCGGGCCCCCACGCGCTCTTCATGCACTGCCTGCCGGCGCATCGCGGCCTCGAGGTGGCGGACGCCGTGATGGACTCGCCGAACTCCGTGGTTTTCGATCAGGCCGAGAATCGCCTGCACACGCAGAAGGCGCTTCTGGCGATGCTCGTGGCCCGGTAACGCGCCGCGTAAGCACTTTCACCGGACGTAACCTGCGGCCCGGGCGGCGGCCGGCGGGCCCTGAACGTCCGGCGGTCTCCGCTGGCAGGAAGTTTGCCCTCCTCGCATTCGGGGGAGTGCATCCATGCGCAAGGCCACGATGCTCGCGGCGATCCTCGGCGTGTGTACGGCCCTGGCGAGCTGCAAGAAGGCTCCGGCCGGTCCGGGCGGGGGCGGTGGGGGCGGCGGTGGGGGCGGCTCATCATCCGCCACGGTGACGATTCCGCTGACGGACTACGGGGGCAACCAGACGCCCCAGTTCTCGCCGACCGCCGTCAGCGTGCCCGTGGGCGGGTCGGTGACCTGGCGGAACAGCGACACCGTCGCTCACACCTCGACGTCGGACACGAACCTGTGGAATGCCCCGATTGGCGCGGGCGATTCCTTCACGCGGGTCTTCCCGGCGGCCGGGACGTTCCCGTATTCCTGCACGATTCACGCAGGCATGACCGGCCGCGTGATCGTGCAGTAGCCCGCCCGTCCGGCGGTCGGCTTGTGGCGACCGCGTCGCCTTCTTGGTCTCCGGCGGGCCGACGAACTGGCGGGAAGGGCGCTATGATCGCCGGAGTCAGTGCCAATCCTGGGAATGGGCCAGACTCCGGAGCGGATTGCCTGTCGCTCGAGCGCGCTGGCCGTGTGCCTCGTCGCCATCGGCCTGGCCGGCGGCCGTGCCGCGCCACCGACGATCGCCGACCTGCGCTCACAGCGCGGCCGGCGCCGGGCGACGGGCTGTCGGCCTCGCCAGTCCAGGACGCGCCGACGGACGACTGGCTGCTCTACGGTCCGGCTGACCGGTGGCGAGGTCCACGATCTCGGCGCCGCCTCGAACAACTTCAAGCGTATCTTTGACGACTTTCGCGCCAGCTATATGCTGCGTTTCACGCCTGAAGGCGTCGCCGGCAACGGCTGGCACGACCTGAGCGTGACGCTGCTGTGGTCGGACGCGGACCGGTACAGGGTTCGGGCGCGGCGGGGATACTGGGGCAATTAGGGAGGTCACGGACCATGAGCAGCACCCTGAATCGTCGCGAGCTGCTGCAGAGTCTCCTCGCCGCAGGCGTCGCGCTCCGCGCCGACTGGCCCAGTCTCGCCCAGGGCGAGGAGGTCGTGCCCTTTACGGACCTGCCCGCGCCCGGGCGGGGACGCCTGCCGCCGACGCTCGAGACGTTTCTCACGCCCAACGACGCGTTTTTTGCCGTTCAGCACTATCCCGTGCCGCCGCCCATCGACGCGGCCGCCTACCGCCTGAAGGTCACGGGTCTCGTCGAGCGCCCGATGGACATCACGCTGGCGGATCTGAGGAAGCGCGCCCGCGTGGAACAGGTCGTGGGGTTCGAGTGCTCCGGGAACAGCAACGCCCGCGGCAACCCGCTGCTCGGCAACGCCCGCTGGGCGGGCACCGCGCTCGCCGCCATTCTCAGGGACGCGCGGATCACGGCGCCGGCCCGCGAGGTGGTCTTCTTCAGTTCGGACTCCGGCGAGGAGGAGATCGTGCACGGCGGCGCGCCGGAAAAGGTCACTCAGCACTTCGCGCGCAGCCTCGGCGTCGACGACGCGACCCGGCCCGAGGTCATGCTGGCGTGGGAGATGAACGGCGTCGATCTCCCTCACGCGCACGGCGCACCGGTCCGCCTGATTGTTCCCGGCTGGTACGGGGTCGCCAACGTCAAGTGGCTCGACCGCATTCACGTGCAGGACAGCCGTTTCATGGGCCGGTTCATGGCGCGTGACTACGTCACGCTGCGCGGTCAGGACGTGGCCGGCGAGACCGTCTGGAACGAGACATCGGTCAGTCGAATGCAGCTCAAGTCAGCCATCGGGCGGCTCACACGCTCCGGGACGACCTTCAAGGCAGTGGGGTTCGCGCTGACCGACGGCACGCCGCTCAGGCGCATCGAGGTCAGCGTCGACGGCGGAGCGTGGAAGCCAGCCGTGCTCGACGGGCGCAACACGCCGTACTCGTGGCAGCTTTTCTCCTATCACTGGTCTGGCCTCGAGCCTGGCGATCACACGATCGTCTCGCGCGCGACGGATGTGCGGGGTACGGTCCAGCCCACCGAGGCCGACCTCGTCGCCAAGAAGACGCGCTGGGAAAACAACGGCCAGTTCCCGCGAAAGTTCAGAACGTAACGTTTTCCCGGATCGCCGCACGAGGCGCGGTATCCTTCGTGCTCGCGTGGTCGCTACGGACGCGCTTGTCCTCGTCGCTTCTTCGCTCACAGCCCTCGCGGCGGCGCTTGGCGCCTTGCCGCTTCTCTCGGGCGTGCGCCCGCCGCCCCGGCTGCTTGGTCTCGCCAACGCGCTGGCCTCAGGCCTGATGCTCGGCGTGGCCTACGCGCTGATGTCATCAGGCCTCGAGCGAGGGGCGGTCGCGAGCGGCCTCGGCGCTCTGGTCGGGATCGGCGGCGTGGTCGCGGCGCACGCCGCGACGAAGCGGCCGGACGCGATCCGGCTCGGCGCCATTCATGCCGTACCCGAGGGTGTGGCCATCGGCGTGGCGATGGCGGTCGGCCTGCCGTTCGGCGCGGCCATGGCGCTGGCCCTGGCCGTGCACAACGTCCCCGAAGCCACGGTGGCGATTGCGGGCCTGACCGAACGAGGCCGGTCCCTGTCGCGCGCCACGCTCCTGGCCGTTGCCGTGAACGCCGGTCAGGTCGTGTTTGCCATCGCGGCGTTTGCGGTGGTCGCCGTCGCGCCAGCGGCGCTGGCGTGGGGACTTGGCGCCGCCGTCGGCGCGCTCGTGTACCTGGTGATGGCGGAGCTTCTGCCGGACTCCTACCGCGGCGCCGGACGCACGAGCATCGCGCTCGTGGCCATTGTGGCCGTGGGCATGGTCGTGCTGCTCCACGACCGGGCGCGATGAATCCCATCTTCGCCGTCTTCCTGTACGGATTGGTGACGGCGCTCGCGACCGGTCTCGGCGCGCTGCCGTTTGTTTTCGTGAAAGAACTCTCCCCGTTCGCGCGGGCGTCGGCTCATGGCCTCGCCGCGGGTCTCATGCTCGGCGCCTGTTTCGGCCTGGTCGCCGAGGGCACCGAGGCGGGCGCGACCGAAACGATGGCGGGCGGCGTCCTGGGCGTGCTCGGCATTCTCGCGGCGCGGCGATGGCTCAACGACCGCCCGATCGAGTTCGGCGGCATGAGCGGCGCCGGCGCGCGCCAGATGCTCCTGCTCATCGCCGTCATGACGGCACATTCGTTCTCGGAAGGTGTGGCGGTTGGCGTCGCGTTCGGCGGCGGCACGACCCTGGCCGCAACCATCACGGTGGCCATCGCCGTCCACAACGTGCCCGAGGGGCTGGCCATCAGCGCCGTCATGCGATCGCGCAACCAGCCCGTGGCCGTCTGTGCGGCCTGGAGCATTTTCTCGTCGCTGCCGCAGCCGCTGATGGCCGTGCCCGCCTTCCTGCTGGTCGAGACGGTCCGGCCCGTGCTGCCCTACGGCCTCGGGTTCGCCGCGGGGGCCATGGCGTTCGTCGTGCTCGATGCGCTGCTCCCGGACGCGTTCGAGCAGGGTCCCAAGCCGGCCGTCGCGCTCCTCGCGAGCGTGTCGGTCGTGGCCATGATTCTGTTTCAGCACGCCCTCTAAACGTCACCGCTGCGCGGCCGGAACGGGATCAGCGCGTGGGCGCGGTCACGAGGCGTATCACCCATCGGTCCAGCTGCGTCGTGGCGCCGACCGACGAGCGGCGGTTGATCGTCACCTCGCGCATCAGTCCGACTTTTCGGTCAAACACGTAGGTCCCGTCGTCGCTGATGTCCAGCCGGAATTTGGCCAGTTCCTCCGCCGCCGGCTTCGCGCCGGCCTGCTCGGCAATCGCCGCGGTCATCTTCAGGAGCGCCTCGGGGTCGAACGTCGTGGTTGTTGTCACCGTCGCCGTGTCCGGCGTGGCCGACTCCATGCGCGCCCGAAAAACGGCAGGAATCACGCCGCCTCCAAAGGGGCTCGGTTGCTCGATCGCGAACTCGAGCGTCTCGCCGACGGCCAGCGCCAGCCCATGCATGGCAACGTAGCTCTGGACGTCGCGCGTCGCAATCGCCACGAGATTCGCCGGCGACAGGATCTGCCGCATGAGGTCGTCCATCCTCTTCCGATCGTCCGCGGAGAGGCCAGTCCCGGCCAGGCGGATCGCGGCATCCCGCGCCGCCTCGAACTTCTGCGTGATCTCGGCCTGGTTGGCGAGGCGCTCGTACTCGCCGTCGGCGGTGAGGACGACGCGGAATTCGGCGTTGCCGATGATCCGGCCGGCCATGGAGAGCGCGGGGTCTGGCGCGGCGGCCGACCCCTCCAGGACCGTGGCGCCGGGTCGCCAGAGCAGCACGAAGCCCTCGGCTCCAGCCGAGACGACCCGCACGTCGATCGGGGTGCGGCCCGAGTAGTTCGCCTGAGGACGGGAGCTGTCTTCGCGAACGCGCGTGACCTCCAGCCGGAACGTGTCGCCGGCCACGAGGCGGGGGCGCACCTGGATGTCCTGCGGGGCGAGGACGGCTGCGGCGAGCGAAACCAGCAGGATCCTCATGGACATGTGGGAAGTCTACGCGCACGCGGGACAAACGGCTTTACAATCGCGCCATGGCCGAGTTCGTGCTGCGGGTGAACGGCCGCACGCATCGCGTCGAGGGCGAGCCGGGCGACAGCCTGCTCGCCGTGCTCCGCTACGACCTGGGCCTGACGGGCAGCAAGTTCGGCTGTGGCGAGGGCCACTGCGGCGCCTGCACGGTCATGATCGACGGACAGGCCGCCCGCTCGTGCGTCGTGCGGATCGGGGCGGTCGCCGGCAAGGCCATCACGACGATCGAAGGCCTGGCGGGCGACGAGCCGGGCGCCCGTCTGCACCCCGTCCAGGAGGCGTTTCTCGAAGCCGAGGCGTTTCAGTGCGGCTATTGCACGCCCGGCATGGTGATGGCGACGGTTGGTCTCCTTCGGTCCGTGCCGAATCCCACGGATGCCGACATCGCGCGAATCCTCGATCGCAATGTCTGCCGCTGCGGCACCTACCCGCGCATCGTCCAGGCCGTCAAGGACGCGGCGCGCCGCGCGCGAACCGCGCCGGCGCGGATCGAGTCATGAGCGACGACCCGCGGTTCGAGCTCGAGCCCGAGCGGTACGAACTGACCGAGCCCGCGCGGTACCGCTTCGAGCCGTGGCCGGCTGACGTCGACCGCCGGGCGTTCCTGCGCGTGTTCGGCGTGATGGGCGGCGGGCTCGTCGTCGCGGCTGCCCTGCCGGTCCGAGCGCAGCAGGCATCCGGGCGAGGGCAGGCGGGCCTCGAGTCGCCGTCTGAAATCGAAGCCTGGATTCACCTCGACGCGCGCGGTCGCGTGACCGCGTTCACCGGGAAGGTCGAGATTGGCCAGAACGCGCGCACCTCGCTCACCCAGGTCGTGGCCGACGAGCTTCGCGTGCCCGTCGAGGCCATCGCCTTTGTGATGGCCGATACCGATCTCACGCCTTTCGATCAGGGCACGTTTGGATCGCGGACGACGCCGGCGATGGCGCCGGTCCTGGGGCGGGCGGCGGCGACGGCCCGGGAGATGCTGATCGATCTGGCGGCGGCGCGGTGGCAGGTCGATCGGGCCGGGCTCGCCGCCGAGGCCGGGCGCGTCCGGGCGGCCGACGGGCGCACCGTGTCGTACGGCGATCTCGCGGCCGGCCGGCGGCTCGCCGGTCGTGTGACGGCCGGCGTCGCCTCGCCGGACCGCTGGCGCCTTCGCGGCACGCCCGTGCGGAAAGTTGACGGCCGGACATTCGTGACGGGACGCCACGTATTCACGCCCGATCTCGTGCGGCCGAACATGGGCTACGGCGTAATGCTGCGCCCGCCCGCCTACGGCGCGACGCCCGTGGCCGTCGACGACTCGGGCGCGCGACGCGTCCCGGGGGTCCACGTCGTTCGCGATGGCGTGTTCATCGGCGTGGTCGCGACAGGCGAGCGGGCCGCACGGCGCGCGGCGGCGGCCGTCACGATCGAGTGGAACATCCCCACGGGCCAGCCGACCTCCGAGACGGTCTACGCGCACCTCAAGCGGACGGCGGGATCCGGTGCGGCCGGATCGGGCGGGCGTGGCGGCGGCGCGCCGCGCGTGGTCGGCGACATCGTCCAGGCGCGGCGGGAGTCGGCGCAGGTCGTCGAAGCGTCGTACCACATTCCCTACATCGCCCACGTGCCGCTCGAGCCGCGCGCGGCGGTGGCCGAGTGGGCCGACGGCCGCGTGACGGTCTGGACGGGCACGCAGCGGCCCTTCGGCGTCCGGTCCGAAGTGGCGTCCGCGTTCGGCCTGGCCGAAGACCGCGTTCGCGTTATCGTGCCCGACATGGGATCCGGCTACGGCGGCAAGCACACCGGCGAGCAGGCCATCGAGGCGGCGCGGCTGGCGCGCGCCGCCGGTCGGCCGGTCAAGCTGGTTTACGGGCGAGACGAGGAATTCGCCTGGGGTTACTTCCGGCCGGCCGGTGTCATCGACGTCAAGGCCGGCGTCGATCGCGACGGCCGGCTGACGTTCTGGGAGTTCGACAACTATAACTCCGGCAGCGCGGGGCTGCCGACGCCGTACGTCGTGCCGAATCAACGCGTCGCCTTTCACCCGTCGGATTCGCCGCTCCGGCAGGGCTCGTATCGCGGCCTGGCCGCGACGGCCAATCACTACGCGCGTGAAATGCACATGGATGCGCTCGCGCGCGCGAGCGGCCTGGATCCGGTGGCCTTCCGGCTGAAGAACCTGGATAACGCGCGCATTCGTGCCGTGCTCGAGGCGGCGGCGTCGAAGATCGGCTGGCCGGCGCCCGCCAGGCCGGGCCGATCGCTCGGCATCGCCTGCGGCACCGAAAAGGGCAGTTACGTCGCCACCGCGGCGGAGGTCATGAAGTCGGCCGACGGGTTCGAGGTCACGCGGATTGTCGTGTCCTTCGAATGCGGAGCCATCGTCAACCCCGACGGGCTGCGCAACCAGGTGGAAGGGTCGATCGTGCAGGGCCTCGGCGGCGCGCTCTTCGAGGCCATCCGGTTCGCCGGCGGCCGAATCCAGAACGGCACGATGGCCACCTATCGCGTCCCGAGATTCAAGGACGTGCCGCCCATCGAGGTGGTGCTCATCGACCGGCGCGACTTGCCGTCGGCCGGCGCCGGCGAGACGCCCATTGTCTGCGTGGCGCCGGCCATTGGCAGCGCCGCGCGCGGCGTGGGCGAGGTCCTGCCGCAGCTGCCGGTGACCTTGAAAAACGACCTCGGAGGTCGTTTTTTCACCGGATAAAGACGGCCGTTTCGCCTCGCTCCTTCACGAGCCGATCGATCAGCTCCTGCATCCGGTCGCGGCGCCGCAGCACCGCCCGTACCTCGCCGGCGCCCATCCAGGGCCCCAGCACGGGACGCAGCGATTCCTCGGTCAGCGCCTGCATGCGCGCCCAGAGCTCGGCGTCAACGCGCGTCATCTCGTGCACGAAGTCCCGACCGCCCGTGAAGCATCGCGAGTGGTCGATGAGCATCACGTTCCACGCGGGGTCGACCAGCCAGTTGCCGAGGTTCGGGTCGATGTTGCGAATGAGGTTGTCGAACATCTTCGCGCGCACGAGCTGCCGGGTGAAGCGGGCCGACTCGGCGGCGGGCGGCGCCGGCGCGCCCGTCCCGCCGAAGTCCTTGAAGCTCCTCGTCGGCGATGCCCACATGATGGCGGCGCCGCGCTCCCCGCGGTGCGTCTTCTCCACCGTGGGCGGCACCATGTCGAGCGCCAGCAGCTTGTCCAGCTCGTACGCGGCAATCTCCGACTTGTAGCTCTCCCACGATCCCTGGTAGATGCCGGGCCGGATCGGCTTCCAGACGAGGTACGGGACGGGCCCGCCCGGCGGCAGCGTCGCCTTCATAGGCTTCGTGACGCCGACCGACAGCGCCTCCATCGACACTATCGGCACCGTGCGCAGGTAGTTCTCGATTTCGGCCGCGCGCCCGATCCAGATGCGCGCGTCGGCGCTCGATTGCGCGACGGCCGCGGGATCGACGCGGGCGCGGACGGGCGGCCCCGCGGCCCGCGATGCGGTCAGTGCGGCCGTCAGCGCGCACAGGCCGACGAGCGCCCGTGCGTCGCGGGACAGGCAGGCCGTGAGCACGGCTGGATCCTACACCCACGCGGAAAGCCCACGGCGTCCGCCTCAGGTCGAGGGCGTTCCGGGATTATGATGGCCGCCCCCTCGACTCCGGGTCGGACGACGTACCGACCGGGCTCCTGGGCCGCATGCGCGCACCTCGTCCTGCATCGTTCGCGCTCGCCATTGCCGCGTCGGGCCTGGCGGGGGCTCTTCTCGTGGCGGGCTCGGCCCGCCGGACCCCGGGCGCGGATCTCGCCGGGCCCGTAGCGGATGGATCCGGCGTCGGCAGAACTCGTGCCTGGTTTACGGCCACCGGCTTCTACCCGGGCGAATTCGATCGACCGGCCGGACGGCACTTCAGCTGGACGGGCGCGCGTGCCTCGATCGTCGTGCCAGCGATCGACCGGTCCCAGTCCTACCGGATTCGACTGCGCATCGCCGCCGGCCGCGGTCCCACCGTGGTCCCGCCGCCCGAGCTGGTCGTGACCGTGGACGACATACCGCGGCTCCGTGGTGAGACCACCAACGCGCCGGCGGAGTACGACATCATCGCGCCTCCAGGATCCGGCAGCACGCTCACGGTCGCGCTCGAGTTGTCGAACACGTTTGTACCGGGCCCGGACGATCGCCGCGCGCTCGGCGTGGTCGTGGAGTCGGTGTCGATCGAACCCATTGACGGCCGGTTCCGGCCGCTCATATCTGTCCTCGTCCTCGCCGCCCTTGCGGTGATGGGGTACGCCCTGGCCGCGGCATGCTGCGGGTTCTCGGCCGTCTGGACGCTGGCGATCGGCCTCGGCGTGGCGTACGCCCACGCGTGGCTCCTTGGGCACGACGCGGCGTTTCTCGGCCTCTATGCGCCGCGGCTGGTGCGGATCTCCCTGGGCGTCGCGGCCCTCGGCGCGCTGGTCGGCTTCGCGCGCTGGCGGTGGCCGGGCGGGTCGTCGCCGGAATGGCCGCTCGCCGCGGGGTTCGCCGTCCTGGCCGGTGGACTGAAGCTCGCGTTCTTCAGTCACGCCGCCGCGACGATCGCCGACGCCATTTTCCAGGTGCATCGCGCGCAGGACGTCATGGCCGGGCACTATTTCTTCACGTCCATCACGCCGCGTCCGTTTTTCGAATTCCCGTACGCGATTGCGCTCTACGTCGCGGCCATGCCCTTCTGGACATGGTTTCCGACGGAACTCGACCGCGTCGTGCTCCTGCGCGGGCTATCGATTGCGGCTGACGCCGCGATCGGCGTGGCCATGTACGCTACGCTCCGCCGCGCCTGGGGCGCGCCCCGACCGGCGCTGTTCTTTGCCGCCCTCTGGCCGCTCGCGCTGGCGCCGCAGGTCACGCTCTGCACCGCCAATCTCACGAACCTGTTCGGCCAGGGCATGTTCGGCGTGGCCATGGGCCTCGCGGGCTGGATGGCGGCCGGCACCCGTGCCCGTGCCGCCGGGCTCGTCGCCTTCGCGGCCCTCCTGGCCGTCGGGTTCCTGTCCCACTTCAGCACGCTCTCGGTTGGCGTGCCGCTCGTCGGCCTCGTTGCCATCATGCTGGGCACGCTCGGCCGCGGCTCCTCGCGGCGTCTGGGCGTGTGGCTGGTCGTCGCCCTCGTCGCCGCCATTGCCGTGTCGTACGTCCTCTACTACTCGCACTTCCACGACGTCTACGCGCGCACGCTCGCGCGCGTCACCGCCGGCGAAGGCCAGGGCGTGACGCAGTCGATGGCCGCGCCGGTGTCGGTGAAGTTCGCGCGATGGCGCCTGGAAATGCAGAATGTGTTCGGCCTGCCCGTGATCGTCGCGGCCGTGGCCGGCGCCGTGTGGCTGGTCCGGCGCCACCGGCGTGACGGCCTCACCGCCGTGTTCGCCGGCTGGGGTCTCACCTGGATTCTGTTCTCGGCGCTCGCCGTCTTCACGGCCGTCGAGATGCGGGCCAGCCTGGCCGCGGCGCCGCTCATGCTGGCGCTGGCTGTTGGGGTGCTGGACGCCCTCGCGCGAGGCTCGCGCGCCGGCACGATCGTCGCCGGCGTCACGATCGCGGCGATCGCCTGGAGCGGGTGGCGCGCCTGGCTGGCGTGCCTAACGTCCTAGGAGCACGAACGGCCTCGCCTCGGCGATCTCCGTCGCCGCACCCGACGGATCCAGCGCGGTCACGAGGGCCTGCCCCTTGTCGGTCGCCATGACGGCCCTCGAGGTCACGATGTAGTCGCACGTGGCCATCGGGCGGACGCGGGCCGTGACGGCCACGTCGCGGGCCGCATAGAAAACCAGGTTGCGATAGTCGATTGACTGGAGCGCGAGGGGCTCGTCCAGTCGCGTCAGAAGGAAGAAGCGCCGGCGGTCGCAGACCCGCGGCGCCCTGGCTTCTCTGTCGAGAGCCGCGACGTAGATCTCCCGAGCCGCCGAGATCGACACGGGCTCCCGGCCCTGCACCGCGCGCGCCAATTCGTCGCGATCCGCCAGGAACCGCGCGGTCAGTGGCGCGACCACCAGGAGGCCCGCCACTCCAGCGGCCACGCGGGCTCGCGGCCCGATCCCCGCCACGAGAAAAAAGGCGGCGTACAACGGCAACCCGACCAGAAGCGATCCGCTCAGTCCCGGCACGAACAGCGACAGGTCGCGCCGTTCGGCAGCAACCAGCATGGTCACGCTCGCGACGGCGAGGACGCTGCCGGCCGCGGCGGCCGGCAGCGGTCGCGCGTACCATCGCCCCGTCACGGGAAACGCGCCGAGAAAGGCCGCGAGCGACACGAGCGCGAACAGCGGCAGCACGTACCGCAGCGCAAAGCCGTTGGTCCACTCGAGACTGGTCCACGGCGCGCCGATGAGCAGCCACACCATCGGCACGCCGACGCCAACCAGGATCGCCAGGATCCAGGCCCGGGCGGCGGCGAGATCGCGGCGCCGTCCCAGCCAGGCCGCGGCCGCCGCGTCGATCGGCACGACGACCGCGACGACGAGAGCCGGCAGGTACCAGGCGCCGAACCACTGATTCACGAAGTGCGCCGCGCGGGTCAGGAGGGAGTAGGTCGGGTCTTTCTGCAGGTGATCGAGCACCGACAGGTACGACGTCGGCGCCAGCGGCTCGCCTGGAAAGATCGTCAGTCCTGCAATCGTCAGGCCGCTTGGCGCGATGGGCGAACCAAACAACACCCAGTTGCGGACCAGCCAGATGCCGCCGGCGCCGACAGCCAGCGCCGCGGCTGCGACGCCTGCGCCCCAGAGCGCCGGCGTCGGCCGTCCGAATCGGAAGCGGCGCCGGCCGAGCCAGGCGGCGACAAAGAGCGCCAGCATCAGCACGGCGGCCAGGAGGCCGGTCGTCTTGCTGCCGACCAGCAGGCCGACGGCCAGGCCCATAAGGACGAGGTCAGCGGCTCGCACGTCCGATCGCGCCCACAGGCCGACGAGCACTGCGCCAAGCGCCGCACACGCCGCCGTGAACAGGAGATCTGCCGACATGAGCGCGGCCGATCGGAACATCGGCGTCGAAAAGAGCGCCAGCACGAGCCACGTCGTCCAGAGAAGGCCCGACGCTCCGGTCGCGCTGCGGAAGAGGCTCGCGAACGACGCGGAAAGCAGGAGGAACGGGATGAGCATCGCCAGATCGACGAGCAGCCCGTCGCCGAGCGGCACGATGAACCACGCGGCCAGCATGCTCGTGGCCATGGGATAGAGGTGCGGCGTGGCGGGCAGATCGAACGGGCTCGTGCCCTGCGCCAGATTCACGGCGACCGGCACGTGATAGTGCGCGGCGTCGGTGCCCGTAATCGCGAGCGACGCCGCAGCCGTGGCCAGCCAGTGCCAGGCGACGCACACCAATGTGGCGACCGCGCCCACCTCGAGCCAGCGAACAGCGGTCCCGGGCCGATCGCCCTCCGCGGCCGCCGCCGGAAGCGCGGCCGGCGCGCGCGTGCCGAGCCAGACGGCGAGGGCGGCGTGCCAGATACCGATTGCAGCGAAACCCGTCGCCAGACTGAGACCGACGAGCACGGCGGCGGCGTGTAGCAGGCACACGAGCGTGCCCGTCCCCGCGAGCATCGTCTCGAACCACCGTTCGTCGCGGTCCGCTCGCGGGCTCAGTCGGCCGAGCCACCGCGCGGTGAGGACGAAGTGGCCGGCCGTCGCGGCGAGCCACAGCCACAACCGGATCGTCGGATCGGCCGGCATCCGTCGTGATGATACCGGACGGCCCGCCAGGCTCACGATGACGCGCTTGCGGCTACAATCGTGCCGGCATGGCTGCGCGCGAGCTAGGCATTCTCGCCGTGCTGAGCATCAGCGCGCCGTTCCTCGCCGCGGTGCAAGGCGGCCCGCCCCGAGTGTCAACTGAGGTCGCGCTCAAGCAGCTCGTCAAGCGCGTCGAGCCGATTGTGCCCCCTGAAGCAGCTGCAGCCAGGGTCGGCGGGCCAGTGATTGCCGATCTCATCGTTGGCCCCAAGGGCGCGGTCGAATCCGTGACCATCCTCGCAGGCCCGCCGATGCTCCACGCAGCGGCAGCAGACGCGTTCAGGCAATGGGTGTTCAGGCCGTTCTTGCGAAACGGCCGGCCCGCGCCCGCTCTCGTGCTGGTCGAGGTGTCCTTTCCCGATCCTGTGAGGGACGAAGCGGTCAGGCTGAACGCGGACTACCGGTCGGCCCTGTTCGCCTGCCGGCGCGAAATTGAGAGCGCACCAAATACAGCCGACCGACCATGTGCCGCGCTTGTCGATGCGGCCCAACGGCTCCGGCCCGATCAGACCTTCGAGCGACTTCAGGCCTACGAATTGTACGGTGAAAGTCTTTTCCGACAGTGGCGATTCACAGAAGCGATTGCGCAACTCGAGCGAGCTCTCGCCCTCCGGCTGGCCGAGGCCAGACCGAGTCCAGGTGCGATCGCAATGAATCACGCGATGATCGCAATGCTGCACCAGGCCTCGAATGACCTCACCAAAGCCGATGAGTCGTTCGCGCTCGCCCGAGCGGCGTACGAAAGCGCCATCACGGCGGCAGGCGATGCCCCAGGCACACTCGGCGAAGGATTGCGGACCGTGCTGGTGCGCCATGCGGAAGTCAAGCGCGCGCTGGGCCGGGACGTCGAAGCATTGACGCTTGAACGCAGAGCCGACGCACTGCCGGTGGCCCCGGCCGCCCCCGGAACGGCGCCGCCCGGGCCGCCGCCCGTCGCGATCGTCGATGCGCTTCCCTGCTTCGGCGCGTCCGCCGCGGCCATGAAGGACGAGGACGTTCGGGCCATACGCCGGCTCTTGCCGCCCGGCACCCGCCCATGGTTCATCGCTGGCGACGTCGAGGTACGCGGCATGCCCAATGTCGCCGTCGCCGTCTACCTGCACGCCGAAACGACGACGCCTCAGATGCGGCGCGGGCGTCTCGTCACGATGATCGGCGAGTTGTCATCGACCGCTGGCGCAGCCGCGAGCCGAACATGGACCGCCCTTCAAGGTCTGAGTGAGGAGTACGCACAGGTGCCACCGGCCGGTAACGAGCCGTCCGACGTCTGGCTACCGGAGGCCAGTCGGCCATTCAGACTCGCCGCGCTTGATTCAGTTCCACGGTTCACCGATGCCGAGCTCATCGAACTGGTGGACTTCCTGAGAACGACGGCGGCGAAGTCTTCCCGACCGACACCTGGAGCGCGGCCGCGGCTGTTCACTGATCTTCAGCCTTGGACGATCACGAGTATCACCCGCGAGCAGGTGGCGGAGGTTCAGATCGTACTGCAGGACACGAGCGGACCGAACGGACGCGGCCAGATCGCGTCGTTGCGCCGCCGCGGCACCACCTGGGAGATCGTCGAACTGCTGGCCGTCGGCTGATCCCGGCGTGCGCCCGCTACCGTCCCTCGAGCTCGACCCCGAGCCCGTCGGCGATCCGGTTCACGAACGCAAAATACGCCACAATCGCGCAGGCGTCGTGAACGGCCCGGTCGTCGAAGCCGGCCGCGCGCAGCCGCTCCACGTCGCCACCGGTCATCGCGCCTGGCGTCAGCGTGAGCTTGTCGGCATAGGCCAGGAGCGCGCGATCGGCCGGCGACAGCGCCGGGGCCGTGGCGGCGTCGCCCGCCAGCGCGGACAGGAGCGCGTCCTGTTCCTCGATCGGCAGGCCCTCTGCGGCCACGATGCGACGGAGCCCCGCTCCGTGGTGGACCAGTCAATAGTGGCAGCCGTTCAGGGCCGACACGCGGACGCCGATGAGCTCCCGCTGCCGCCGCGCGAGCGGACCCGGGCGGTGCATGAGCTCCGTGTACAGCGCGTGGTGCTGGAACATCACCTCGGGATGCACGCCGTGAATCTGGATGATGTGATCCGGGTCCGGCACGCGGTCGGCCGGCGGGAGTTCGTCGTCGTCCCGATAGCGGATATGGGCCATAGAGGGGGTCGGTTCAACCGGTCGCTGCAACGATGGCTGCGAGTCTATCAGCTGGCGTCTGGTAGCCCAGGGTCCTGCGCGGACGGCGAGTGAGCCGTCGAGCGATGGCGTTGAGGCGCGCTTGGCTC
>Ga0187892_10001446_pt1 | contig 54167 bp, 45 predicted proteins | sample MA1701073metaG_FD_139345 | JGI IMG/M metagenome (GOLD analysis project Ga0187892, IMG submission 139345) | Bio-ooze microbial communities from a basaltic lava cave in the Kipuka Kanohina Cave System on the Island of Hawaii, USA - MA170107-3 metaG ...
GGGCCATCCGGCTCCGCACCATCTCCCCCACGAGCTCCTCGCTCAAGGGGCCATCGCGTGCTTGCTCGGAACCGGAAGCCCTCAATGGCTCCAGACGATCCAGAACCACGACATACAAGGGGAATACTTGACCGCTTGGGTACTTGCCCGCTCGCCCGCTCGCCCACTGCCCGCCGCCCGCTCGCCCGTTCGCCTACTCGCCAACTCGCCCATTCGCCCATTCGCCCATTCGCCCACTCGCCCATTCGCCCGCTCGCCACAGGGTCCAGACTCAGCCCGTTTCTGCCGACAATCCAGGTAGGAATGCTTGGCTTTTTGCTTCGTGGACGGCGGGAGAGGGGCGGAGTCGCGGCGTTCGCATGGTTCGCGGTCGCGGCCATCGTAATCGGGTGCGGAGGCGGTGGCGGCGGAGCCGGCGGCCAGGGCACTTCAGGCGGGACCACGGGCGGCAGCACGACCGGCGGATCGACCACCGGAACTACCGGAGGCTCCACGACCGGGGGCTCCACTACGGGGACCACGGGCGGCACGACGACCGGTGGCACCACGGGAGGAACGACCGGCGGGCCTTCGGGATTCTTCAGCTTCAGCTCGGACATGGGAGGAATCCTCGGCATCTACCGCAGGCAAGTGGACGGCAGCGGCACTGCGACCCAGATCCCGGTGGCCTCGCTTTGGCCGGAACAGCCCGCAGTCAGCCCGGACGGGACAAAGGTCGCGTATGTCGAGTTGGAAGCGTTCGCGCGCATTCGGATTGCGAACATCGACGGCTCGCAGGATGTCATCCTGGTCCAGGGCGATCACGACAACTTCGAGCCGAGCTTTTCGCCGGACGGATCGAAGGTGCTTTTCACTTCGAACCGCCTCGGCATCCCGCAGATCTACAGCATCGGAATTGGCGGCTCAAATCTGACGCAAATCAGCAACGTCGCCGACGGCGCGGTCCAGGGGCGATATAGCCCGGACGGCCTGAAGATCGTGTTCGTGAGCGGCTCGACCTCGGACGACGTGTACACGATGACCTGGACCGGCGGAAACGTCACGAGGCTTACCCTAGGCGCCGAGGACGAGAGCATGCCCGGCTTCAGCGCGGACGGGCAGTCGATCGTGTACGTGAAGAACTTCGGCTCCTTAGCGAGCCCGGTGCGGCAGGTTATGGCCATGGACGCGAACGGAGGCAATCAGCGCCGTCTCAGCTTCTCGCTCACGGACGAGCGCTCTCCGAGCTACACGGTCAACGGCGCACACATCGTGTTCGTGCGAGCGGTCGGGGCTTTCTACGAGGCGTACCGGATGCTTCCGGAAGGCACGGGCCAGACTCGGATCACGTTCGACTCGTCGATCCACGACTGGACGCGCGCGCCGGGCAGGTAGGCGGAAGGGTTCGGCCTACGATTCTTTCGAAACCGAGACCCCCCACCCCGTTCGCTTCGCTCACGGACCTCCCCCTCAAGGGGGGAGGAGAAGCCTAGGGGCCACCCGCGGACCTCCCCCTCAAGGGGGAGGAGAGGCCTAGGGGCCGCCCACGGACCTCCCCCTCAAGGGGGGAGGAGAGGCCTAGGGGCCGCTCACGGACCTCCCCCTCAAGGGGGGAGGAGAGCCCTAGGGGCCGCTCACGGACCTCCCCCTCAAGGGGGGAGGAGAGCCCTAGGGGCCGCTCACGGACCTCCCCCTCAAGGGGGGAGGAGAGCCCTAGGGGCCCTTCCGGTACAATGCCCATCCGCCCTTGGGCACGAAAACGAACGCGCGGCGGGTCGAAGGCCTGCCAAAAGACACGGCTCTGCAGTTTCGCGAGGAGCTTCGCGCGGCGAAAGGAGCGCTCATCGGCGCGCACCTGAACCCGGACGGCGACACGCTCGGCTCCGCGCTCGCCCTTTCGCACTATTTGGACACTCTCGGGCTTTCCAACGAGGTCCTTTGCCACCACCCGCCTCCGGACAACCTGCGGTTCCTGCCGGGAGTCGAGCGGGTTCGCCAGGAGCCGAAGGAAACGGGCCACGACCTGGCGATCCTCGTGGACCTCGACTCCACGGAGCGCCTCGGCTCCACGGGACCGTTTTTCGAGAGCCTGAAACGCACGATCGTGATCGACCACCACGTGCCGCACGTCGCGCCCGGCGACCTTCGCATCATCGACGAGAACGCGCCCGCCACCGCCGTGCTGCTCTGCAGGCTGTTCGACCTGCTCGACGTCGAGCCGACGCCAGAGATCGCGACGTGTCTTTTGACCGGGATCGTCACCGACACCGGCAGCTTCCGGTTCCGAAACACCACACCTGAGGCCCTGACCCTCGCCGCGAGCCTGATCGAGCAGGGCGCGGACATCAGCCGGATCAGCGTCGAGGTCTACCACAGGAAGCCGCTTTCGAGCCTGCGCCTTCTCGGGCTGCTGCTGGAGAAGATGGAGATAGATTGCGGCGGGAGGCTCGCCTGGGGCGTGCTGACGAGCGAGCAGTTCGCCACGACTGGCGCGGCGGACGAGGACACGGAAGGGTTCGTGAACGAGCTGCTGTCCGTGCGGTCGGTGCAGGTGGCGGCGCTTTTCCGGTCGCCGAAGCCCGGCAAGGTGCGAGTGAGCCTGCGCTCGATGGGCGACCACGACGTCGCGGAGATCGCCCGCGAGTTCGGCGGCGGCGGGCATAAGAACGCTGCTGGCATGTCTTTCGATGCGGAGATCGGGGAAGTCGTTCGATCCGTCGTTCCCCGGCTGAAGAGATGCTGGGCGTCCTCCTGATCGACAAGCCTTCAGGGATCACGTCGCACGACGTCGTGAACCAGATTCGGCGGCGGTTCGGCACGCGGCGCGTGGGGCACTCGGGAACGCTCGACCCGCTTGGAACCGGGCTGCTCGTGCTCGCGGTCGGGCCCGCGACTCGGTTCCTTCAGTATCTTCCCTTGGAGCCTAAGGAGTACGATCTGGTTGCCGCGTTCGGCGTCGAATCCACCACGCAGGACGCCGAGGGCGAGCTTTCCGATCCGAAGCCTGTTCCGGTGGACCTGCGCGCACGCGTCGAGGAGGCGATTCCGAGCTTTCTGGGATTGCTGTCGCAGGTGCCGCCCATGTACAGCGCGGTGAAGGTCGCGGGCAAGCCCCTCTACCAATACGCCCGAAAGGGCGAGGAGCGCGAGCGCGAGGCGCGAAGCGTGTTCGTCGAGACCATCGAGCTGCTGGAAGTCCATGAGGACTCCGCTCGGATGCGAGTCGTGTGCTCGGGAGGGACGTACATGCGGACTTTGGCTCACGATTTGGGGCGGGCGATCGGCTGCGGCGCGTACCTCTCGTCGCTTGTCCGAACGCGCAGCGGCAAGTTCACGTTGGAGGACGCCGCGGCGCTGGACGAGGCCTTGCCGGAGGATCTCATCCCTCTCGAGGAGGCGCTTCCGCCGATGCCGATCCTCGACTTAAATGCCGTGGAGACCGCCGCCGCGCGGCACGGGCAGCGGATCGGCAGGCAGCGGCCACCGGCGGCGCGTCTCGTGGCGCTTCGAGAGCCGGATTTTGGCGTGTTCGGAGTTGCGCGAGTGGACGGCAACCAGCTTCAGCCGGAATGCGTACTTCCCATCGAGGCAACGCATGATCCGGTATGAGCCAGGCTACACGCGGCGAAGGGTCGGCTTGCAGCTCTTTTGGTTCGCGTGTTGGCTCGCCGTCACGGCAGTCGCCATCTTCCTATCTCCGCACTCCTCCGGCCACGGCACACACATGCAACTCGGGCTTCCGCCGTGTCCGTCGGTACTGGTTTGGGACCGCCCGTGCCCCGGGTGCGGTCTGACCACCAGCGTGAGCGCGGCCGTGCGCGCGGACTTCGGGCTAGCTTGGAAGGCGCATCCGTTCGGGCTGCTGCTTTATGTTGTTTTCACGGCGTACGCGCTCGCCGGGTTCGCGGGCTGGCTTCGCGGGCGTCGGCTCACGGTCGCTCCCAGAATGCTGAACTGGGGACTGGCGATCCTCTTCGTCGCTTACTTGGCGCACGGCACAGCCCGGTTCTTTCTCTCCGAGCCGTTCGGCGAGGGCGGCGTTCTGAACTCGGGCGCGTTCACGATCCGAAAGAATCGCTGAGGTCCGTGGCGAAAAGCGTGGGCGCGCCGCCCGTGTGCCAATACAGGACCCTTCCTTTCAGATCGCCCGACCGAGCCATGTCCAGAAGCCCCGCGAACGCCTTTCCGCCGTAGACCGGGTCCAGGAAGATGCCCTCGGCCCTCGCCAGGTAGGCGATCGCGCCGTTTCCCGAGGCGCTGGGTATCGAATAGCCCGCGCCGACCCATTCGAGCCGCATCTCGAGATCGGCCGCTCCGATGCGCCGATTGTCGCCCGTCAGGGAATCCAGCTCCGAGCACAGCTTGTCGACGTCCTCGACGAGCTCGCCCTTAGGGTCGTCGTCCGCGCAGACGCCGATTACACGCGTGCTCGACCCGTGATGGAAGTAGGCTAGCCCCGCGTGCGTCGCGCCGCTGCTGCTGGGGGTGACGAGCGCGTCGAACTCGCCGGCTTGTTCCTTAGCCTCTCCCGCCGCCTCGCAGAAGGCGTATGCCGAGAGCGGCGAGGATCCGCCAACGGGCACCCGGTACACGTTCAAGCCTTGCGCCTCGTACTCCCGCGCGAGCTCCTCGGCGTGCCGTTCCAGCTCGACCCAGTCGCCGTCCGGATGCATCCGCAGGTCCACTCCGAGGAGCCGATCCAGCGCCAGGTTGCCGCCGTCTTCAGAGAGGCCTTCCCCCTTTGGGCGACCCGCCGCGGCGAAGTAGGGCAGGTGCATGACGGCGGCCGCGCAGCGCAATCCGAGCATCGCGCAGGCGGCCCCGAGCTGCCGAATGAAGTTGGATTGCGCAGCTCCCGCGCCGACGACGGCTTGCGCTTCCTGCGCCAGCGCGTCCGCCATCAGGAATTCGAGCTTGCGGCCCTTGTTTCCGCCGAGCGCGAATCCGGTGAGGTCGTCGCGCTTGATCCAGAGGTCGATGCCGAGCTCGTCGGACAGGCGCGGGAGGCGATGGATCGGCGTCGGACGCAGGATCAGGTCGAGCCTTCGGGGAAGGGGCATTGGGCCGAGTTTACTGAAGGGATTCCGGTAGGGGCATTGCAATGGAGCGGCTCAAGGCTTCGCGCGCTTCCACACGAACTCCCGCGAAACCTCCTTTCCTTCGACCGTGCCCTCGATGCGCGAGATCATGCCGTCCGCGCCTTGCTTCCGGAAGACGATCAGTCGGGGAAACGGGTTCGTGGGGTACTCGAACACAATCTCCGTGTCGGAATGGCGGATCAAGGTGAACTTCCCGCCGCCCTGAAGCTGATCGCCGTGCGCCTGCCAGGCCTGAAAGGTGATCCCTTCGTCCGTGCGGCGGATTCTCCGCAGCTCCGAGAAGACGACCTTTCCGTTTTGAATTCGGCGCGTCGTGCCGAGGGCGATGTCGGCGTCGAAACGTGTCCAAGTGGCCTCCGCGCGCGTTCCGTCGAATTCGGCAAACCAGGAGCCCGCGAGCCACTCGAAGGCGGACAGCTGAGGGGTTGGGGCGTGGCCGGCTTCCCTTACCTGGGAGTCTGGAGACGGGATCGCCTTCGTTCCGAGGACCGCGAAGAGGATGGTGGCGAGAGCAGTCGCGAGGAATGGCGGCAATAGGAAGGGTCGGCGGCACATTTAGCGATGGTAGCTCGGCGCACGTGAGAAACTAGCGTCCGATCTTGCGAAAACCTTAAATCGGAAACGAAGCGGCGCTTCGCGCGGTAAGCAGAGGTATGGCACTCTGCGTCGCGATCGCGCTGCTAGGCGGGCTCGCTCTCGGCCAGGAAGTCTCCGACCGCCTGCTCCAGCTCGCGCCGAAATCCGAGCCGGGCGTCAAATTAGTGGTTCGTGGGACCGTGCGCGACGAGGGCGGAAAGCCTGTTCCGGGAGCGGTTTTGCGCGTGTTCCAGACCGACGCGCGCGGGTGGTACACGCCGACGAAGGTGATGGACGAGCCGAACGCGCGCCTTCAGGGCTACGTGCGCACGGGCGCAGACGGCCGTTACGAAGTTCGCACGATCCGCCCGGGCGGATACCCGCACGCTCCGAACGCGCGGAAGTCCGAGCGCATCCCGGCCCATATCCACTTCGAGGTGCGCGCCGAGGGGTTCGCGCTCCGAAGGCTCCAGCTCGTGTTCGACGACGACCCGCGCATGACTCCCTACTGGCGCGAGTGGGCGAAAAAGGATCGGAACCCGATCGCGAAGGTCGAGCGCGGGTACGGCGGAAAGCGCTCCTGCAAGTGCGAAATCGTGCTCGCTCGCGCCCGCTGATTCTCTGCCGGCAGGACCGCGCCTCGCAACCGAATGCGGCCGATGTGAGAAAATCGGTCAAGTTTTTCGATGCGGGCCACCCTATGATCTCCTTCGACATGGAGCAGCGGGCGCTTTCCTACGACGAGCGGATCGACCGTCTGATCGACGGTTTCGTTCTGCAGGCCTCACCGAGGCAAGCGGCATCCGAGATCGCCGAACGCGCGGCGTACAGCCTCGCGCAGACTCACCGGCTCTTCAAGCGGAGCTACGGAGAGTCGCCGGGCGCGTTTCGAAGGCGGCTCGTCCTGGAAAGGGCGGCGGATTACCTCGTGCGAAGCCGCGAGCCGATCTGGAAGATCGCGCTGGAATCCGGGTTCGGGTCGGCGGAGGGCTTCACGCGCGCGTTTCGAAGGGCGTTCCGGACGTCGCCCCGTGAGTTCCGCCGATTGGGTCGGCCTTGCGCCTCGAACGGAGAGCCGCCCCTCGTCAACTGGCTTCCCGCGCCGAGCACGGTGCACTACTGGCGAGGGAGCCTGCTGCGCTCCATGGACCCTGGAGGCAAGAGAATGAATATCGTTCAGAGACTCGTCGAACACGACCTTTCCGACACGCGGCGCCTGCTCGACCGGGCGCAGACGCTCACAGCGGAGCAGCTCGACGCTCCGATCGCCGACCCGCAGCCCAGGCTATTCCTGGAGTGCTTCGACTCGACGATCCGGGGGCGGCTCAACTACCTGGTGCTCACGAAGGAGTGCTGGCTCGCGGCGGTATATGCCAAGCCGAGCCCGATCGCCGAAACCGCGGAGAACGACAAGGCAACCGGTTCGGAGAACGGCGCCTGCCCGACGATCCAAGGCGCGAATCGAACTCCCGCGGGGATGCTCGAACGCTTCGCCGCAGTCGAACGAGACTGGCGCGAGCTCGTTCTGAGCGTCGAGAAGGAGGGGCGCTGGGACGAGATGTTCATCGACGCGCTTTGCGAGCAGCCGGTAACGTTCAGCTTCGGCGGCATGATCGCGCACGTGCTGGACCAGTCGGCTCGGCAGCGAGCGGAGCTGTTCCGGGCCTTCACGGCTCTCGGACACTCGGACGTCTGCGATGGCGACCCGCTGAGCTGGGAGCAGAACCGGGCTTCCTAAGCCCGTCCTTCCTTTGGACTGCGGCGCGCAAGCGCCGCTCTTTCTATTTAAGGGCCGCTCGCTCTCTATTCTCCTACCATCTCTTATAGCTCTCGAACGCGTTGTCCGTCGCCCCGCCGATGCTGGATCCGTCGCCCTTGCCCGCGCCGGTGATGACGCCGGTCTCCACGTCCACTGTCCGCACTCCCACGCGCTTCTGGCTTCCCGCGAACTGCACGGAGCCGAAGAGCATCTCCTTCGCCCCCTCCAGAGAGCCGGGCGGGACCTCGCCCCGCGCGATCTTTTCCTCGATGCACTCGCCGGTCGGCAGGGGCTTGCCGTCGCGGCTCATCCGGACCACAAAGCGAAGAAGGTCTTTGTCGGAGCGCTTGTCGTACACGAACACGTTGTCCGGGCCGACGTCGTAGCCGCGCTTGCGCATGGCGTCCACGACCGCCTTTCGCAATTCGCCGCCGTCGCCCGATTCGCCCGCGTCGCCGGAGGCGTCGTGCTTGCACCGCGCGGACTGGGCGAGCCGCTGCCTGCCGGTCTCTCCGGGGGTCGCGACGGTGTTCGACGGGTCGTAGGACGGCGGACCGAGGCTGGGAATGCCGAGCATCGCGTGGAACAGGGTCTCCGGCGGGCGGACCGCCTCGTCGAAGGCGGACATCCAGGCATTAACCGCGAGCTCGCGGGCGTCCTGGCGCCACAGCTCCTCGGACGGGGCAAACGCGCCGGCCAGGTCCGCGATCGCCGCGAGCCTCTTCGCCGCGCCCGCGTCCTTCTTGAGCCTCTTCAGGAGCGATTCGAACTCCGACTTGCGCTTGTCGCTCTCGGATTTCGAGGGCAAGAAGGGCGCTCTTCCCAAGTCTGCGCCGCGTTCGGAGTACACGGCCTCGCCGCCCTCGACGCGAAGCTTTCGCCCCGCCGGGTCGGCGATGCTCGCCACGCCGCCGTTACCGTCCGACTCGACCGTGAACCGTTCCGGGAAGTACACGTACTCGGTCGTGTGCGAGTAGCCGTGCGGGATGTACCGGACGAAGTACCCCTCCGGGTGGTAGGACCACCGGCCGCGCGGGATGTCGCGGTCCCCCTTCTGACGCTTGTACTCGCCGGTCAGCACGGCCACGCGCTCGAGCTCCGCGAAGGGCGCGTTCGCAGAGTAGAACATGCTCCGAAGGCGATTCTCCGCCTCCATGATCTGGCGAAGCGGACCGGGCAAGCTGCCGAACAGGCTTCCCGAGCTCTGCTCCTTCAGGAAGTCCCAGCCGCTGCCCTCAAGCGATGCGAGGTCTTTCTCCGAGACCAGTTGGGAAGCCGTGTTCCGCAGCTCGGGGCTCAGCTTGCTCGGCTTGGTTCTCGCCAGGATCGCCCAGACCAGGCTTTGCACCTTTTGCTGCTCGATCTCCGGGTGGTCCACGGACTCACGCAGGATGCTTCGGATCACCTTTTCACGGGGACCTTTGAGCGGCGCATATAGGTACCCCTCGCCCCCTCCCGGCCCGTGCGTGCCCGCGTGGAGGCAGTAGCTCTGCGCCTCGTACGTGAAGTGGCCGGGGAACGCCCGGAACGAACCGACCTCGTTACGCGGCAGGACGGTCATTCGGACCACGTCTCGAGGCTGATAACCGTCCAGGTACGAAATCTCGGTGATGGCGTCCGCGAGGGACGTGGTGATCGGCGGGTCCTCCTTGATTAGGCGGTCCAATCCCGGGATGGCGGGAAGGCTCGGCCTGCGGATGTTGGGAAGCTGGGAGTAGGCGATCGGCAGTGCTGCCGCAAGCGCCAGCAGCGCGGCGATACGAGTATTTCGGTTGTTCATGCGTGTTTGGGTGATTTTACTGGCGCCGGACGCCAAGGATCCCCCACCCGGTTCGCTCCGCTCACCGACCTCCCCCCTCAACGGGAGGAAAGGCCCCCACCCGGTTCGCCGCGCTCACCGACCTCCCCCCTCAACGGGGGGAGGAGAGGCCCCCACCCGGTTCGCTCCGCTCACCGACCTCCCCCTCAACGGGGGGGGAGGAAAGGCCCCCACCCGGTTCGATCCGCTCACCGACCTCCCCCTCAACGGGGGGAGGTGGAGTTCGGAGGCGCGGCGCTAAGGCCGGTCTACCGGAACCTTAGCGGACACCCGCGCGGCGGTCTGCGGCATCCACGTAGGGCTTGCAGGACGGGTGGCGGACGATCTCGGAGCCCACGTACTTCTTTCCGGCCTGGTAGTAGATCCAAGGCGAAGCAGTGGCGGAAGTTTTCCGCTCGATCGAGGGCCCGATCTCCGCGACCACCGCCCTCACCGCCGCGTCGAAGGTGTCGAAGGTGCGCCCCCCGAGCATCGGCGAGTACTTCATGGGCTCCTGCGAAAGCCCGCCCCAATGCTCGCTGCCGCGAGAGCTGGGCCTGCGGAACGACTCGATAGTCCCGACGTGGATCCAGCCCACGTCGTTCGACCATGCCATGTAGCCTTGGTTGTCCGTATTGCGAACCGCGGGCGCGCTGCTCGCGAGCAGCCGGTTCAGCCGAGCCTTGTCCCCGGAGCGAAGAACGGCGATGTACTGCTGCGCGGTGACCCCGGGCGCGAGTTTGATCCTGCCCTCCTTGATCGCTCGGACCGCCGCCGTCTCCAGGTTGCGCTGCCGGTCCGCGTCGCGCATGGCTTGGCTCTCGCCGCCGAAATACGCGAGCACGCTGTCGTAAGTGGCCTCGGACTTTTGGATGCCGCGGTCGAAGAAGTCCCGCACGCTTCGGTCCACCATCTGGCCCGTTTCCGTGCTTTCCAGGAACCACCGCGTGCCGTCGTAGCCGATCCGAGCGGAGCCGTAAGCCGCGCCGAGCGTGGGCACTTTCGCGAAGAGCGCGCCCATCGCGCCGGATTTGGCGAGCCGGTAGGCGGCGGCTTGCGCCTCTTGAAACGCCTTCTCCGCCTCCGCGTCGCTGACCGTGCGGTCCATCGCCATCGCGATGTGGAAAGCGTAGTCCCTTCCCTCGCGCATCGCCTGGGCGAGCTCGAACGCCACGCCGACCTTGCTCAGCTTGTCGATCCCTCCCAGCGCCTTGTGCGCCTGCACGTTGAACTTCTGCCGCGCCTGTCCCATCTCGGAGAGCCCTTCCGTGACGCCGAACGCTTTTCGAAGCGCGGCGTCGAGCTGCGCGAGCTTGCCGCCGGAGGCGGCGGGCGACCCATTCCCTGGCGGGGACCCACCCCCTGGCGGGGACCCACCCCCTGGCGGGGACCCACCCCCTGGCGGGGACCCACCCCGTGGCGGGGACCCACCCCCTGGCGGGGACCCACCCCGTGGCGGGGACCCACCCCGTGTCGGGGACCCACCCCGTGGCGGGGTGGGGTTAAGCGTTTGGGAGTTCGGAGGCATGGATTGGCGGCGCATTTCGATGGCGACGTCGCGGGCCATGACCTTGCCTCCACGCGACTCCTTCCGGATGATCCGCTCGAGAATCTCGCCCTTTTCGGCCGGCGAGAGCTTGGACGTGATGGAGGCGATGGTCTTAGCCGCGTTCGGCCAGTTCTTCGGGTTCGCCTCACGCGCCTCCGCGAGCGCGTCCGAAAGGTTCTGGATCGCGCGCGCCGCGGAGTTGCGCGCCAGCGCGCTGCCCACTCCGGAAGCCCCGATGTTTCCGGGAGCGCGGACCGCGCCCCTTGCGGCGACGCTGGCCTGCCGCTGCTCGAAGTGGTACACGCCGTCCTTCAGGGTGACCTTGATGAACGGGCGCTTCGCGGGCATCGGGTGCCGGAGGCGCTCCTGGTCCCGAACCCGCATCGCCATGCTCTCCAGGCGCTCTACGTACTTTTGCTCCATCGCCATGAGCTTCATAAGCTCCGCGCGACGCATCGGGTCCTTCAAGTACCCCGGGTTCGCGCGCAACTCCGCCATCTGCTTCTGCTTCTTGGCGATCTGGTCGAGCATCTCGTTGGCGTATCCCTTGATCTCCGCCTCGCCCACGCGCGTTCCGTCCGACATCCGCGTGATGCGCTCGTACTCGGCGGCTTCCCTTCGCCCGTATGCGCCGTTGTTGATTTCCTTGATCGCCGCGAACTGCGCCTGGGTGACCGTCCTGGGGTCCGCCATGAAGTCCACGTCCAGCATCTGGTGCCAGCCCTGGCGGCGCTTGAAGGCCATGCCTTCGGGCTTGAGGTGCTTTTCGAGGAACGCGTTCACGGCGTTGTCGTAGTTGTTTTGGATCGTTTTGATCTGCCCGACGGGGTCGCGAGAGGTCGCCTTCACGATGTAGTCGGAGTCCGTTCCGGCTTGGAAGGTCTGGGCGGTGCGGGTTTGAACCCGAAACTCCGCGCCGGCGGCCTCTGTCGCAAACTTGGCCAACCGGCCGTTGATCTTGGCGAAATCCGTTTGCAAGGCTTGGTAGTGCGCGTCGGTGATCCAGCCGCTCAGGCGCGCGTTGTTCAGCCGGGCGTTGTTCTGGAAGAGCAGCGCTCGCTGTCCGGGGGTGGCTTTGCCCTGGCGCAGGTCTTCCAACGCTTTGAGCAACGGCTCGCTGACGTGCTGGGCCGCGGACAGCGCGACAAGGCCCAGAATGCCCGCCGTGAGGCCGGTTCGGATCAGGCAGATCGTTCTTACGTGGAGGCGCGTGCGCGCGCGATCGAGCGGATTCATGGCGTTAACCCCCTCGAATTGTTGGGGATTCGCCTTGAGGAGCTATACGGTCGAATTGCCTGTAAGAGCGAGGATCAAGCGGCTGCGCAGCCCGAACCCTGCCGCCTTCTGCCGCCCGCCTCGCGAGTGCCTTTAGACGGCTACCGCTTCGCGCGGGGCTGTACGGCCCCCTCGTAAAACTTGATCAGGTCCCTCGCGGGCACGCGCCGGATCGCTTCGCCGATCACGTCCAGCGCGAGGTCGTCCGCCTTTTTGAAGCGAATGCAGGACTTGCCCATGTCCAGCTTCTTGCCGGTCTTTGCCCACTCGCTGCGGAACCAGGCGTCCATCTCCGGGTGGCCGTAGACGCACATCATGTAGATGGCCATATGGTTCTTCTGGCTGGCGATCGAGGCGTACGGCAGGGGCTGCTTGGGGTCGCAATGGTATCCCGGCGGGTACACGCTGTGCGGCACGTAGTAGCCGATCATGCCGTACTGCATGCCCTCTTCGTACTCGGAGTCGAGGTTCCTTAGGACCACCTCGCGGACCTTTTGAATCTCCGCGCGCCTGTCTTCGGGGAGGCTCGCGAGGTACTCGTGTACCGTCTTTGCCGTGCTGGTCATGGGAGGGGTTTTACCCGTGCGGACGGGCTGCGAGTGAAGTCACTCCATTGCGGCTCCTGCCTCTTCCGAGATGTCCGAATCCTATTTGGGTTTGCTTATCGGCCAGGATCATAATGGAGCGTGGTACGGCCAATTTGGCGTGCGATCAAAGTCGCGGTCTACCTGCTGGGCATGGCGTTGGCGTACGCTTTGACGGTTCTTCTGCTGACGCCGCTGAGCTCGGGCGATCCCTATGGGTTTCTCAACGGACGAAGGCCGGCCTTCGTGGGAATGCGGCCCGCCATGAACGTACTGACTCGTTCCGGTTGCCGATACAATCCGCCAAGTGAGTACCGAGTGTACAGCTGGAAGCAGAGTGCGAGCGAGGTGATGGATGCGGCGCTTCGAGAATTGAAGTCCCTCGGGTTTCGCGAAACGCGGGGGTACGTCCAGGACGGCTGGCTTTCCTTTGTGAACTCGAGGGAGTCGATTTCGATTGCCTTGCGTGCGGGCCGAAGCCGAACTCGCCGCCAAGCTTGGGCCGGCGACCCAAAGCCCGATCCAACTTGGGTCACTGTGCTGATTCAAAGTGACGCACCTCAAAACTGGCTGACCAACATCCGACTCGCGCTCGAGTCGGACATTTACTGAGACGATCCTCGCGGTGCTTCGTAAGGAATCAAGCGACTCCAGCGTAAGTGACCTCGGCGCGGGGCTTCCGGACGTCCTCGCCAAGCTCCCTTAGCATCGCTACATGATTTGCTACCGCCTCACGCGCGAGCCGCTCCACCTCTTCCCGGGTAGAACCGGCAACGCCCAATCCAGGCAAATCTGGGGCATAGGCGCCCCACGAAGCCCCATCGCGTTCGATAACGATCAAGTACTTGCTCACTCTAGGCCCGCCTGCGGAAGCACGTTGTTCAGCGTGCCTTTCGGCATCTCCTTACGGTTACTTCCACTTATTGTGACCAACCCCGGTTTCGTCGGATGTTTGAAGTGGCGGTGACTGCCGGAAGTTCGAACGAGGACCCGACCAGCATCTTCGAGTTTCTTGATCGCTTCGCTCACCTGCACTTCGCCATACTACGCCGCGTTGCGCCGGCGGTAGACTGCCAAAGGCCATGACCTCGCTTGGCATCCTGAAGCAACTCACGGAGATGGCCCATGGCGAGCTAGAAGAGGCACTGAAGGGCGTCACTGAGCGCCAGTCGTGGGCCGTATTGCCCCAGGGGGGCCCGGACTATCTTCACTCCGACGGCTCCATTCACGGCATTGCGCTTCACGTGGCGACCTGCAAGTTCGCTTACGGCAGCATCGCCTTTCGGAACTCGGAGGTGCGCTGGCGCGACCTTGCGAAAAGGGTCGAGAAGTTCGAGCCGGACTGGAAGGCGGCGCTCGGCTTTCTCCAAGAGGCTCAGGACTACTGGATGCAGACTTGGGGCGGGCTTTCGGATGAGGGCCTCGAGGACGAGGTTCCGCACTTCTCGGGCAAGCTGTGGCCGGCCTGGAAGATCATTCGCACGATGATCCATCACGACTCGTACCACGCGGGACAGATCGCGATTCTGCGGTACGCCGTAGGGGAGTCGGACGAGCCGCCGCCCTCCGTGGCGGAAGACATCCGCACGCACTGCAAGGACCTGCCCTCCTGGTGACATCGGAGCGCGGGCTCTCTGGTCCGGTGGAACGCGGGCTTTCAGCCCGCTTGTTGAGCGGGCGTCTCGCCCGCGCGAAAGGCGACTAGCGGAATTGCCCGGATGCCGGGGAGTTCAACTCCCCGGCCCAAGCGAACTGAAAGTTCGCGTTCCGAAGGGCAGGAGCGCGGGCAACTTGCTTGCGCCCGATCCCGTAGAGCGCCGAGCTCCTGTTCCGGATGCCGGGGAGTTCAACTCCCCGGCCCAAGCGAACTGAAAGTTCGCGTTCCGATGGGCGGCTGCCGGCCCGCTAGGCTCGGGGAGGCGGGTACATTGATCGAAATCACCGCTCCAAAGACGCAGCCGGCAAGTCCCGAACGTGGGACACGCTCGAATGCGAAAGCATCCTCAGCTTCATGAACCCCCACCATCGAACGAAATGCGCGCGCAATTGGCCGATGCTCTCCAAGATCGGATCACCCGTTGCGGCCTTGGCTTTTGCGACACTCGCCGCCGCGCAGGGCGCGGTCCCTACCTGAACCGGCTGACCGGGCGAGGGCCAGCTCCTCGGTGCGGGGAGCCTTAATAAGCGGTGGGTGGCCGCCTACCGGTTCGCCGACACGGTCGAGAAGCGGCCGAGGCACCGGTTCACCCTGGACTTTCAGCTGACCCCCAACTTTCAGCCGGGCCTCGAGTACAACGCCGAAGTCGGCGAAGTGGGGATTCGGGCCACGTGGTTGCTTCAGCGCGAGTCGGAGACCCGGCCGCAAATCCACGCCAACACGTCCTCGGACCGGATCGGAACTCCCGAGGGCTACCAGCAGTACAGCGTCACGTTTGCCAAGTCGCTGCACGGCTCACCCTTGGCGGGGTATGTCTCACTTACGTACTCGGAGTTCGACCGTGGACTGGTGGTCCCATTTGGTGTGAGCTGGCAGCTCTCGCCCGAGTGGAGCGCGCTCGCGCTGAACGACGGGCGGCGCTCGCATCTGCTGGTCACCCGCTCGTCGGAGAGTTGGTACGTGCAGGCGGCCTGGATCTGGTTCGAGCGGTTCGGGTTCACGGTCGGCTGGGGTTTTTAGCCCGCTGTCCTAAGCATTAGCCGAACTTGTTCCGGATTCGCGTACAATCCCTGCCCGTGCCTTACCCCGCCTCCCTAATCCAATCCCTTGCCGCGCGCCACGGCCTATCATGCGAGCCGCGGCCGATGCGCGCCGGCGGCATGGTGAACGAAGCCTGGGACCTGGGCGGGACGCACGTCCTTCGCATCGTGATGGAAGGGCTGGACCCGGAGTGCGACGCGGAGGCGGAGCGCGAGGCGGCTATCGTGCCGCTGATGGTCGAGGCGGGGTTGACGACGCCGAAGCTCGTCGCGTTCGAGTCCGATCCTTCCGTGGCTCCGCGGCCTTACTCCATTTACGAGATGGCGCCAGGCGACTTGCTCGGATACTCCGACATCCCCATGGCGCGCTTCGAGCCTGCCTACCGGCAAGTTGGTCGCGAGATGGCGGTTCTGCATAGGATGTCGCTTCCGGACGAAGTTCAGTCGAAGCTGCTCTGGGACGTGCCGACGCACCCCCTGGAACACCTGGAAAAGACCCTCGCGGCGGGCATGGTGACGCGCGAGGACGCCGCCGAAATCGCTCGCTGGATTCCCGCGCTCGAGGAGCGGGGAGGCGACGCGCCGGACCCGGTTCCCATCCACAACGACGTGCATGCCTGGAACCTTATGGCGGACCCGGATTCGGGCGAACTGACGGCGCTCCTGGATTGGGGAGACGCTTCGATCGGCGACCCCGCGAGAGACTTCGCGATGATGCCGCTTCCGGCGGTCCCCGCAATGCTCGAGGGATACGCGGAAGCCGGAGGAACCGTGGACAAGGCCTTCGTCGCCCGCTCGCTTCACGTCAGCATGGAGACCGCGCTCTGGGAGCTCCGGTCCTTGGACGGCGACGCCTTCGACCGTAGATGGTGGCGGATGCCGTCGGGCGGTTGGGCAGAGATGAAGTGCCAGCTTGAAGAGCGTTTTCCCGAGCATGCGCCGTGACGCTAGACGCTGCGGGCGGGGTTCGCGACCATCGCGGGCGGACCTGGGGGCTTCCTCGAATGACGGAACGGGACGGACTCCCGCGCGGGCGTCCGTCCCGTTCGATTCGACGGCGAAACGGCTTAAGGCGTGAGGCCTAAGCCCTCTTGCGTCGAAGGCGTCGCCCCAATACCGAGGCGAACCCGGCCGCCAGCGCGGCTATCGATCCGAGCTCCGGAACGGGCTCGAGGGTCCCGAACACCCCGTGGTTCCCAAACTCGGGTCCCGAGGTGAAGAACAGCCTGTTCGGGCTCGCGCCGTGAGCGCCGTTGCCGAACTTCAAGGCCCAAAGACCATCGATTTCGACAGGCTTTCCGTTCACGCCTTCCACGAAGCCCTCGAACTTGCCCGAAGCTGGGTCGAAGGCCTGGATTCGGCCGTCTGCAAGGTTGCCGACCAGAAGCATGCCGCCAAGCTTGCCGAAGCTCGCCGGTGCGAGCGCCAGGCCCCAGGGAAGGTTCAAGGTTCCCCGGGATGCGAACCGCCGCACGTGGTTTCCGTCCGAGTCGAACACGCTGACGAAGCCGTTGCCTTGGGGCGAAGGCAGGCCCGGCCTGACCGGCTCGACAAACGTCACGAAGGTCAAGCCGCCAATGGTCTCCGCGCCGAACGGAACGACTCCTGGCGGAAGCGCAGGGTCGGTCACCTTGTTGATCAGCTGGAAGTCCCCGTTGTAGACCTCGAGGACCCCATCGCCGAAGTTGGCCGCGAATAGCCTATCGGGCAGGTTCGCGCCGCCCGAGATGGCGAGACCGGTGTAGCTCGCGCCAGAGCCGGAGCGATCCACCGCCAGGATCGCCTCGGTGAGGTTGACGCCCGGGCTCCAGCCGCTGATCGTGCCGTCAAGCCCCGCGAACAGAAAGCGCGACGGCGCGCTCGCCGGGAGCTGCCCGACGCGGAAGCCGGACCCGCCGCTAAACACGATCCCGGTGGGGGTTCCGAACGGCTTCCCGGGCACTTTCACCACCAGAGCGTCCGGCTCGCCCGAGCCGGCATGGATCGTGGACGTGCCCGTTCGCTGGTTCGCGATCCAGATTTTGCTGGTGGAGCTGAACGCCATGCCCCAGGGGTTGACGAGGTTCGGATCGACGTGCGGCGCGGGCGCCACTCCGTCGGAGACTAGGTTCGTGCGTATGTAGCCTTGCGCGCTGGCGAGGCTCGGCAGGGATACCGCGAGGAGCGCCGCCAGTCGGGCAAACCTCCGCAGACTATGGTTTAGGGGGATTGTTTTGTTCATTGTTTCTTCCTGTAGTTGCTCGTAGTGTCGCGGCACGTTCGCCAAGCGATCGTGCGGGATGGGGGCCGGACGGCCGTCCGGCCGAAAGCGCGGGAGGTTAAGAGTCGCGAGCCGCTAAGCCGATGGGCGGCGGATTAGGGCGGGCTTCTAGGGGCCGCGTCCGAGACGCCTGAGCCTTCCGGCACGCAGCCGCGCGGGGACGAGGCCAGGGCGCCTTCCGAGCGCGCCGCTTCGCCGGGAGCGTTGGTTCCCGGCCGGCCCGCGGCCAGGTACGCGCTCGCCGCGACGAAAGCCGCGAGAATCGTCCACAGGGCCACCGCTCCGGAGCGGCGAGTCGGCTTGGGGCCCTCTCGATTCGGATGGCCGCCAGGCGCCGCGGGCGTCGCCGGCCCCTCCAGCGTGCGCAGGGACGAGCTCAGACGCTGGGAAACCGCGAACAGAGCCTCGAGCCTTTTTCGGCACTTGGGGCACCCCGAGCAGTGAAGCTCGATCGAACCTGCCTGCTCCTTCGAAAGCTCGCCGTGCACGAGGAGCAACAGGGTCTCGTCTTTCGGGCAGCCGCCTAGATTCACGGCAAGGCCTCCGCTCTCTGCCCGAAGGTCGCCAGCCATTCGGACGAACCTTGAATCGCATCGGCGAGCTTGGCGTGGGCTTGATAGAACTGGGCCTTTACCGTGTTCACGTTACGGTCCAGAACGGACCCGATTTCGGGCAGGGTGAATCCGAAGCGATAGTAGAGCGAGAGGACCTCGTACTGCTTGGGCGTGAGCTTAGCTAGGAGGCCCTTTAAGGTCTCGCAGACTTCGGCGTCCCGGTAAGGACTCTCCTTTAGCTCCAGGTCGCGGTCCACGACGAGGAGCTCGACCTCGGGAGCGCGCCTGTTCCGTTGCCGAAGGTGGTCCTTCAGCTTATTAGCGGCTATCGCGAAGAGCCACGTGCGCAGCTGGGACTTCCCGTCGAACGTCGGGAGAGACTGCCACGCGGCGATCCAGACCTCCTGCAGGACGTCCTCGGCTTCGCTCGCTTGCGTGCGCGCTTTGAGGAAGCGTTCGAGCTCCGGGCCGTAAGCCTCCGCCAGGGAATCGAAGGCGGCGCGGTTCCCGGAGCGGGCGGTCGCCAACAGCATTTCGTCGCCGGGGGGCCTAGCTTGGGCGCCCCGGCTACCTGAGGGAAACGAGATCGGTTGTGTTTGATCGACGAACACCTTTTACACCAGAATCCATTTGGGCGGACCGGCCTGGGCCGTTTTTCGAGGCCATCGGACGGCGCCCAAGTGTTTCTGTTTTAGTCGCCGCCGGCTCTTCAATTGGTTGACATGCCTTTGTAAAAGAGGCATGAAGCGCGACGCCGAACCGGGGTTGCGTGCCTGCGGGCCATACCGCGTGCCACAACCCGGGACCTTTGGCCTACCGCCGTGGCGCTCGCCGGGCCCTGAGATTCGATCGCTGGGGCTTAGGCGCAAGCTTCGGACCCGCAAGGCCGCTCCTGGAATCGCTAAACGGATGCCGGCCGACGCAGCCTAAGCCTCCGGCGTGACACCGAGCACAATGTCGAACCTTGCCGCCAGCTCGCCGATTCGCGAACCCGCAAGAGGCTCGAACGACACGATCAGGGATTCGCGCTGCTTCGGGTCCCGGATGCCTCGCAGCACGCCGTCGCGATCGTTCCGCGGGTGTCCCTTTATGTAGCATTGCGTGGTGAGAAGCTCCCGGCCGCCCTTCTTGACCTTCACGTGGATGTGCGGCGGCCGCCCGGTGTACGGAACGGGCTTGATCGTTCGGAACCGGTATTCGCCGTCCGAACCGGTTTCGAACCTGCCGAAGCCCTGAAAGTCGCGGTCGCGCTGGCTCGGCTTGTGGCTGCCGGAGTGAATGTACACGCCGTTCTTGTCCACCTGCCAAATCTCGACGACCGCGCCCTGAATCGGATCGCCTTTCAGGCTCAGGACGCGGCCCGACAGGTGCGTGACCTCTCCGGCGGCTTGCGCGCCCTGGCCGATCACGAGCAGGTCGTTGTCGGTATCGAGCGGCAAGCGGTCCGGATAGAACGGCCCTTCCGTTTGCCTGGGCGTGCGCACGAGCTCGTCCCAATAGTCGCCGCTTTCAATGAAGCGGAGCTTTTCCTCGGTGAAGGCCCTTAGCGCGGGGATCGAGAGGATGCCCGCGCCGAGGCTCGCCAAGAACCTGCGCCGGGTGAACCGAGGGGTGTAATGCTCCATGGTCGCTCCTGATCTCGAAGAACGCCGGCCTGAAAGGCGTCTCGCCGGCATAAACCTGACTCTTCTACCGGCGCGAGCAGCCCATTTGTGGCAAATTCGCCAAGATTTGGCCCAAAACCCGCTCTGCGGCGGCGGCCGAGCAAGGCGACGCGCGTGCGTGTGGGTTCAGCGCGCCTCGACTCGCCGTACTAGCCAGTTTCTTCTTACTTCCATGCGCTCTCATACGTGCAAGTCTGACCCTGGCGCAACCTCATTAATGCGATTGTCGCAGGGCAATCAAGGTATAATCACCCTTGACAGGCGCGTTACGGTATGCGGGATACCCGTGAGGAAGCGCGTTTACGCGTTCGAAAATAGATCGTGGAGCCTCGATTCCGCATCGGGACTTGCAAAATCTCGCGCGCGTGTGGTATAATAGAGAAAAGCCGAATCCGGGTGACGCCCGGAGCGGGGGACCCAATTAAAGTGGGGTGAATCCCGGCGCAGCCGGGAAGAGTACTTTCGGCTCTAACCCGACAGCTAACCTCGCAGGCGCATCGAAAGAGTGGATCCATGGATTCGTCCCCTGGTGAGACTCAACCAACCTGAGGGGGTGAAACATGTATTCGCGCTGCCAAGTACAGCAGTTGATCGAACGCGTTAAGCGTTCGCCGGACAGACCGTTGCGCAGAGTGCGCAGCTTGCTTCGGAAGTGCCGAGAGCTTAGAACCCTCGGCGCTTCCTTGATGCGCGGCTGCGCGATCCTCGGCGGCGACGGCGACAAGCGCGGTGTCGGCAGGCTCGAAAAGACGATGGCCGAGATTCGCCGAAGCATCACGGACCTGCGGGTTGCCGCGCACGAGATACTTAGCGGTACGCAGCGAGGCACATTGAGCTTCGATTACGCGCCGAACGGCGCGGCCTACCCGGCGTGGGCCGCCGAGCAACAGTTGAAGGCTACTATGGATACCAAGAGTCCAGAAAAAAGGAGGAACGAACGGCTTTGAGCACGATAACCGCAAGCCCAAGACCCATCGGAAATCTTAAGACTACGGAGCTATTGATAGCGCAGGGCATCCTGCCTATCGCGCTATGGGAGCGCGGCCGCGGCGCATGGCTCTTGCAAGCGCCCATGCGAGAGGTGATGCGGGCCTTTAAAGAGAAAAAGGGCTGCCCGCTTCTGGATGTCGTGGTCGATGGGGAAAAGAAGCCGAGACGGACAGTCGTTACCAGGCTGGACCGTGACGACTCGGGCAAAGTTGCGGAGTTCATGCAGCTGCAAGAGGTAGCCGACACCGACCGGGTGGTCGTGCAAGTGCCGGTGGTCGTCAGCTCGTATCCGAAGCCGGGCTCGCTGAAGCACGCGGCCGTCGAGACCCCGAAGAAGAAGGTCAAGATCAAGGCCGCGGTGAAGGACGTGCCAGAGGAGATCGAGGTGGACGCGAGCAAGCTCAAGCTGGGCGACGAGCTTCGCGCGAAGGACGTTAGGCTGCCCAAGGGCGTTCGCCTGGCCACGAAAGGAGAGGAAGTGCTGGCGAAGGTCCGGCCGGACTTCTAGCGGCGGGCGGCAGGTCCGATCCCCTCCGCTGCAGAACGCGGAGGGGGAGTACGCGTCGGAAGGGAAACTTATACCGCCTTCCGTCACGAGCAATAGCGGAAGCGCCGCCACCGTTTTCCGTGGCTACCGCCTCGACCTACCCGGCAGCTTTCGCTTGCCGACCCCCAGCCGCCCGTCGCTGACTCCCATCATTCTGCGAAGGGATAGGATCTCGTCGCGCACCCGAGCGGCTTCCTCGAACTGCATGTCCTTCGCATAGCGCTTCATTTGGCGCTCGAGGTCTTCGATCATGAGGGGGAGATCGGCGAGGTCGACCACGGACTCCTGCTCCTCGCTTCGTGATTCGTGTTCGGCGCCGGGAGATTGGCGATCGGAGTAGGGAGCTCTTCCTTCCGCAGTTCCCATTCCGAAGCGCGAATCGCGAATCGCACCCTCCTCCCCGTACGCCCGGACGGTCTCCCGCACCTCTTTCGCGACCGTCTGCGGCGTCGTGCCGTGCTCGCGGTTGTAGTCGGCCTGAATCTGCCGGCGGCGGTTGGTCTCCTCGATCGCGCGCTGCATGGAGCCGGTTATGTTGTCCGCGTACAGCAGCACCGTGCCGGACACGTTGCGGGCGGCTCGGCCGATGGTTTGGACCAAAGAGGTCTCCGAGCGCAGGAAGCCCTCCTTGTCGGCATCGAGGATCGCCACGAGGGAGACTTCCGGCAGGTCGAGTCCCTCCCTTAAGAGATTGACGCCGACCACTACATCGTATACCCCCAGCCGCAAGTCCCGCAGAATCTCGGGCCTATCCAGCGAATGAACCGTCGAATGCAAGTAGTTAACCTTTACGCCGAGGTCCTGGAGGTAGGTTGAGAGGTCTTCGGCCATCTTCTTGGTGAGGGTGGTGACCAGGGTGCGCTCGCCTTGCGCAATCCTGGTTTGAATCTCTTCCAGCAGGTCGTCTATCTGGCCCTTCGTGGGACGAATCTCGACCTCGGGATCGACGATGTAGGTCGGGCGGATGACCTGTTGCGCGCGCTGAGCCTCGTTCTCGGCCTCGAAGTCCCCGGGTGTCGCCGAAACGAACACGACTTGCGGCACCCGCTGAAGAAACTCGTCGAATTGCAGCGGCCGGTTGTCCAGCGCGCTCGGAAGCCTAAAGCCAAAATCCACGAGCACGGATTTGCGCTGCCTATCGCCGTTGTACATCGCACGAATCTGCGGCAGAGTCTGATGCGACTCGTCGATGAACACGATCGCATCGCTCGGCAAGAATTCGAGCAGGGTATAGGGAGGAGTCCCAGGCTGCCTGCCGTCGAAGTAACGCGAATAGTTCTCGATGCCCGAGCAATACCCTACCTCGCGCATCATCTCCACGTCGAATTCGACCCGCTGTCTTAATCGTTGGGCTTCCAGGAGTTTGCCGTTATCCTTAAAGAACTTCTCCTGTGTCTCGAGCTCCGCGAGGATCTGCTCGATCACGTTGTCGAGGCGCTCCCAGGGCGTGACGTAGTGCGTGGCCGGGAAGATCGAGATGCGCGACGGCTCGTCCAGCACGTCGCGAGTCAGCGGGTCGAACAGCCGAATTCGCTCTACTTGGTCCCCGAAGAACTCAATCCGCGTGATCAGCTCCTCGTCCTTTGGCTGAATCTCGAGCGTGTCGCCCCGTACGCGGAAGGTACCTCGGTCCAACACCGTGTCGTTCCGAACGAACTGCATCTGGACGAGCTTCTGGGTAGCCTCCTTGATCGGAAGCTGCTCGCCCGTTATGAAGGTAACCACGGACTCCGCGTATAGGTCCGGCGAGCCAAGTCCGTAGATACAGGATACGGAAGCGACGATTACAACATCTCTGCGTTCCAAAAGAGACTGTGTTGCGCTATGCCTTAACCGATCGATTTCCTCGTTGATCGAAGAGTCCTTTTCGATATAAGTATCCGTTTGAGGAATGTACGCTTCCGGCTGATAGTAGTCGTAATAGCTTATGAAGTATTGGACAGAATTATCCGGAAAGAACGCCCGAAACTCCTGGCACAGCTGCGCTGCCAGCGTTTTGTTGTGGGCGATCACGAGCCCGGGCCGCTGCGCGCGCTGGATGACCGAGGCCATCGTGTACGTCTTGCCCGTGCCGGTGGCGCCCAGCAGAGTTTGAAACCGATAACCCGCCTCGATCCCTTCGGCGAGCGTATCTATGGCAGCGGCCTGGTCGCCCTTCGGAGCGAAGTCCTCGGTCAGCGCGAACGGAGTGTCGTAATGGACGATCGTCATGGCAAACTGAGTGAGCGTCGCGCGGCATCCCCCCTACGTGGAGGAGAAAAGGCTCCTCTGCGGTTCGGACCGCTTCCAGCCGCGCATGGCGCAAACTTCCCTAGGTTATACGCCCAATGCGGTCCCCACGCGCCTGTGATCGGAGCCGCTGCGCCGCAACCTAACGCGACTCCTTTCGAAGCCTCGTGAGGCGGCCGCCGTCCGCGACCCACTCCGCGACGTAGATGTTGCCCGCCTTGTCGAAGCATGCGCCGTGCGGCGCGATGAAGTGCCCTTCTCGAAAGCCCTTGCGCGGAATGCCGTTGTTCGCGCGCTCGGCCTCGCGCGGGTTGTCTCCGAGGTGCGCGACGAGCTTGTAGTCTCGGTCGAAGAGGGTGACGCGGCCCAACAGGTCCGGGATCAGGGTGAGATCGCCCAAGATGTCGAAGTGGCATGGGCGGCGCAGTTCCGAGGCCACGAAGTCCACATGCTTGCCGTCGAGCGTGAAGCGCTGAAGCCGGTGGTTCTCCCGGTCGGCGACCACGACGAACGGCTCCTTGCCCCAGGTGTCCACGAAGATTCCGTGCGGGCACTGCATTTTGCCCGGCTCGCTCCCGCGCCCTCCCCACGAACGCACGAACTTCCCTTCGCGCGTGTATTGATGGATGTAGAAGAGCCCATAGCCGTCCGCCACGTAGAAGTCCCCGTTCGGCGCGAACGCGACGTTCGTGGGGTTGTACAGGCTTTCGTTCTGGTAAAGACCGCCTTCCTTTGGAGCGCCCAGACGGAAGACCTCTCGCCCGTCGAGGGTCGTTTTGGATACGAAGTGCTGGTTGGTGGTCGCGAAGTATAGGTACTCGACGCCATCCTCCTCGCGGATCTGCATGCCGTGCGCCCCGGGCGCCATCCAGCTTCCCCAGGAGCTTAGGAAGCCACCCTGGGAATCGAAGACGATTACGGCGTGGTCGCTCGGCGAATGGACGTAGATTCGCCCCTGCCGATCGATTTGAATCTGGTGGGTGTTCCTTTCTATCCGGACGCCATCCGGAAGTTTGAAGAAGTCGCTTTCCCAGACGTAGGTGTTCTCTCCGCTCCCGACGAGCACGGGCGCGGCCGTCGCGTCGCTCATCGCATTCCCTCCTTTGCGCATTATGCGCGGAGCCGCCTGCGCGATTCGTTTAGAATGGCCCTATGCTCGCAAGCCTCATAATCTGCGCCATGGCGGTCGCCGAGAGCCCCACGATCGAACAGCTAATGGGCGAGGTGTCGCCCGACCGGCTTCGCGCAGCCGTCGAGAAGCTGGCCTCCTTCCACACTCGAAACACGCTAAGCCCCACGCTGAACGAGGCCGCGGAGTGGCTCGCCGGCGAGTATCGGAAGATCCCCGGCGTGCAAGTGGAGCTGTGGAAGTACGTCGCGCCGAGGGGCCGGCGGATTCCCGAGGACAAAGAGGTCGTGCAGGTGATCGCCGTTTTGCCCGGCAAGTCGGACCGGCGAATCTTGGTCGGCGGGCACTTGGATTCGCTGAACCTGCAGGTCGAACCGGCGACCGGACGAGCCCCCGGCGCGAACGACGACGCGAGCGGGACAGCGCTGGCGCTGGAGCTGGCGCGCGTGATGGCAGGCCGGAAATGGGAGAACACGCTGGTGTTCGTCGGATTCACGGGCGAGGAGCAGGGTCTATTGGGCGCGAGGGCGCTGGCGCGCCGCGCGAAAGCCGAGGGATGGAAGCTCGAGGCCGTGCTGAACAACGATACGGTCGGCTCCAGCTCCAACAAGGCCGGCCAAAAGGACGAGCACCGCGTGCGCGTGTTCAGCGAGGAGTGGCAGCCGGGCGCGCAGTCTTCCGCGGCGCAGGAGGGAGCGCGCCCGAGGCACGAATCGCGCGAGCTCGCGCGATTCGTGGAGTGGGTCGTGAGACAACGAATGAGCGACTTCTCCGTGAAGCTCGTGTTTCGGCGGGACCGGTTCGGGCGAGGCGGCGACCACACCCCGTTCGCCGAGGAGGGCTACAGCGCGGTGCGCTTCATCGAGGTCCACGAGGAGTACTCGAGGCAGCACACGCCGGACGACCTGCCGGAGTTCATGGACTGGAGCTACCTGGCGAACGTAACGCGCGCGAACCTGGCCGCGATGGCCGCCCTGGCGGACGCGGGCCCCGCGCCGACGAACGTGCGGATGCGGCGCCAGGGCCACGACAGCGAGATCACGTGGACGGCGACGCAGGGCGTTAAGTACACGGTCTATTGGCGCGAGACGACCTCCCCGACATGGCAAAACGCCGTCGAAGTGGGCGAGTCCGCTATGTACCTTGCGGAGAAGGTGAACGTGGACGACCACATCTTCGCGGTGGGCGCTGCCGGCGGGATCCCGGTCGTAGCGCAGTAGCGGTTTCCCTCGGGCTCCGAAATGCAGACGGCTCGGTTTACTTCAATTCGGAACGTCCACTGGCACCCCGTTCTTCGCGAGCCAATTCTCGAGCTCCCTGTGACTTCGAAACACCACCATCGTCACGTGCGACCAATCGGGATCGGTTTCGTACTGCGCGATCTGGCGGCGGCGGCGGCGAAACGTCGTGACCAGCCACCAGATGAGGCTCTCCCGAGAGAAGAACGACCTCCCCCACGTTTCGCGACATCCCGGCCAAATCTCTTCCTTCGACCAGCAGCGTCGAAAGGTCCGCGCGACGCCACGCCAAAGCACCAGGGGAAACGGAAAGTCTAGGAAGATCGCGAGCTGGGTCCGGGGAAGCGTGAGGTGCTTCCACTTTCCGTAGTTGCCGTCGTTAACCCACGCCTCCTGCGCGACGGCTTCCGCCACGACCGGCTCGGCCTTCTCTTTGGGAGTCTCGACCCAGCCTGGGCTGTGGTTGATCGCGTCCATGTCTATGTGCGGGATGCCGAGCGCCGTCGCGATCCGTCTCGCGAGGTGCGTCTTTCCGCAGCCGCTGGTTCCACGCACGGAGATTCGGCGGAAGTCGGAAAGTTTGACGTCTTCCGGGGCCTTCCTCATCGGGGCGGGCGAGGATACCCGCCTACTTGGGCGGAGCACCCCCCTTCCATGCCGGAAGGTCGCGCACGCTTTCCCAAACCTCGGGCGATTCGAGGTCTTGGGCCAGTCGGCGAAGCGAGCGCTCTACGTCCTCTCGATCGAGCTCGGGACACGCGGTCAGAATCGTCTCGATGTCGGCTAGATCGTGGAGCCTTCCCGCGAACGCCTTGAGCACGATCAAGTCCTCGGGCACGCTCACGGCCACTTCTTTGCCTCGGATGACGATGGGTCGGGCACGCTCGACCGCGCGAATCTCGAACGGGAACATTCCAAGCCAAACGTCGACCCTGACGCCTGAGTCTACATGAACTAGCCCCAACACCCGGGTTCTCTTCGCCAGTTCGAGCGAATCCGGGGAGCGAAGTTCGAGACCGAACTCGCGCGCTTGGCCGGCCAATTCTGCGGCTCGCCCCTTCTCTTCGACGATGATCGCGTCGACGTCCGTTGTCGAGCGCGGCTGTGAGCGAAGGGAGACCGCGACGGCACCGATGATGGCTCCCGGTTGTCCGACTGCTTGCCAAGTACTTACGAGGGCGTGCACGGCCGGGTAAAGCACGTCAAGTTCGAACTCGTCGGGCAAACAGCTCCCTCCGGCGAATCCACTCCTCGCGCTCTCTGTTGCTCGGCTCGGGCCGCGGCCTCATCCCCCGAGAGGTCGCAAACCTATAGAGCTCGTTGAGCTCCCTCCACTTGTCTTCGATGGACAGCGCCGCGCGCTCGCGAACGTCGCGCATGTTCCTCTCGCGCATCGCCTCACGCCACGCCTTGATTTCGGCGGCCTGGTCCTTCGTCAGCTTCGGCAGCGAATCGTCGGCCATGTTCTCATTCTACGACTTGGATTGCTTCCTAGAGACTTACTGAAGCCGGTGGGCGGCTCAATACGCCTTCGCGAAAACCACCCTGCGCTCGCTCGGCTTGCCGGTCAGTACGCACTTGCCGGGCTCGTCGTCGCCGGGGTGTAGCGGCTCCAACGGGATGCAGCGGATCGTGGCTTTCGTCCTTTCGGAGATGGCGAGCTCCGTTTCTTCCGTGCCGTCCCAGTGAGCCAGAACCAGCCCCGCGCCGCCTTCGCCGGCGAAGTGCTTCTCGAAAGCCGCCCAATCGTCGATGTGTCGGGTGTTGGCCTGGCGAGAGGCTAGAGCTTTCTCCAAGAGGCTCGATTGTTGCGACGTTAAGACGGATTGGACGTATTGGACCAATTGGTCGAACCGCACCGGGCTCTTCTCGCCCGTGTCTCTTCGCGCGACTACCGCCGAATTCGATTCCAGGTCCCGGGGCCCGATCTCGATGCGCACACAAGCCCCCTTCAGTTCCCAGTCGTTGTACTTGAACCCGGGCGACTCGTGCTCGCGCTTGTCCACGCGAATCCGGAGGGGCGCATCGTCCCACGTGGTTTCGCCAAGCTCCGACGCGAGGCGGTCCGCAGCGGCGTAGGTCTGCGCGCGCGTGGAGTCATCCTTTCCGAGCGGCACGATCACCGCCTGGACCGGCGCGAGCCTGGGCGGCGCGACGAGCCCCTTGTCGTCCGAGTGCACCATGATCATCGTCCCGACCAGGCGCGTGGACACCCCCCAAGAGGTCGTGTGCACGTGGTCCAGCTTGCCGTCGGCTCCCGTAAAGCTCACGTCGAACGCCTTGCCGAAGTTCTGCGCGAAGTTGTGCGACGTGCCCGCCTGTGCGACGCGCAGCTCCTGCGTGAGCGCCTCGATGCAATACGTGTGGTGCGCCCCGGGAAACTTCTCCGACTCCGTCTTCCTTCCGTAGAGGACCGGAACCGCCATCCATTCCTCTGCGAAGCGGCGGTAGATGCCGAGGATGCGCAGCGCCTCTTCCTCCGCCTCGTCGTAAGTCGCGTGCGCGGTGTGGCCCTCCTGCCAAAGGAACTCGGACGTCCGCAGAAACAAACGGGTGCGAAGCTCCCAGCGCATGACGTTCACCCACTGGTTCAGCAGAACCGGCAGGTCCCGGTAGCTCTGCACCCACTTTTTGACCATGGGCCAGATGACCGTCTCGCTTGTCGGGCGCACGACCAGCGGCTCCTCCAGGCGCGCTTCGGGGTCGAGGTCCAGCTTCCCGGCCTCGTTCGGCTTCAGGCGGTAGTGCGTGACGACCGCGCACTGGGGAGCGAAGCCCTCGACGTGCTCGGCCTCGGTCGCAAGGAACGACATCGGGATGAGAAGCGGAAAGTACGCGTTCTGGTGCCCGGACGCCTTGAACATCCCGTCCAGCCCCTTCTGCATAAGCTCCCAGATCGCGTACCCGTTCGGGCGGATCACCATGCAGCCGCGCACGGGCGCGTAGTCGGCGAGCTCCGCCTTCTGCACGAGGTCCGTGTACCACTCGCTGAAGTCTTTCTCTCGGGCCGTGATGCCCAGGTTGGCGCTCATGGGAGCAAGGATTGTGGCACGAACGACCCCCCTCCTCGTTTTTGCGCAGCGAAAGTGCTTCCGTCGGCGTCCCGATCCGTCGGGAAGGCGGGAGCAGGGGGTGGAGACTCCGGATCGGCCGGCTTGGTCTGAATGACGTTTCAAACAGGGACTGAAGATATGGGACCTACTGCGCCGCGCGCTTCGCCATTGTCTTCGTCATCTGGATGACCCCCATCAGCCCCATGGACTTGCCCATCGAAAGCTCCCGCCCGAAGATCTCGTAGATCAGGTCGTCCGGGACCTTCGCGATCTCGTCGGGCATCTCGCCGGAGAGCGCGTCGTCCAGGATCGAGCACAGCGCCATCGCGGAGACGCCCTGCGGGTTGTCCGCCGCGTAGTGCAGGTCCACCCGGCTTCGGTCCAGGGGCGTCGCCCACACGAACGCCTCGGACTCGCATGCAGGCACTCGGTGCGCCTCGCGGTCCGCTGCATTCGAGATTCCCGGAGGCGCAGGACGGAAGCGCTCGGCGATCGAGACCAGCGCCTCGATGCGCTCGGAACGGTCCGTCAGAAGCGACAGGGAGTCCATCACGTCCTGCAGCTTCGGGGGCAGTTCGGCGGCCATTTCCGCCTCTATTCTTGGTTTGGCTCGTGTTGTTGCCTGCCGCCGTCTATGAGGCCTTGGTCCGGTGCGAGTTCGGTCGACCGGGCGCGGGACAAAAGCTCCCAAGCGGAGAGCGCAAGCGCCGCGACAAACAAGCATCGGAACGCCGCCGGAAGATAGGCGTAGTGCGAGAGCGGAAGCAGCCCGGAGGTAGGGGCGTACGCCCAGGCCGATCCGATCAGGCCGATCGCCGACCTTCGATAGGGCGCCGCCGCGAGCAGGCCGCCTGCGTTCCCGGCCACGTTCGCAAGGGACGCCCAGAAGCCGAACGTGATCGCGACGGGCGGGCCGATCCCAGACTCGAAGAATTGAAGCAGGTGCAGGATCCCCTGCCTTGCCGGAAAAAGCCAATGAGAGAGCGAGCGCGCCGCGCCCTCGATGCCTCGCGTGTGCTCCTGCAGATAAGCGGAATCGGCCGTCAGCGCCGTCAGATGGAACCAAAGGTAAAGCCCGAGCACCCCCCAAGCCGCCGCAGGCGCCCACCAGCGAATCCTTAAGCCTTGGAGCGCCAGTGCGCCGCCTGCCAGCAAAAGTAGTCCTGGAACAGCGACTGCCTGCTCATGGCTCGCGAGCGCGCCCATCAGCCCGATAGCGGCGGGAAGGAGCCACCGCGCTAGTCGCTCTCGCTCGAACCGGCAGTAAGCTGCGATTCCGACGACCGCGAAGAGCGCCATGATCGTCGCGGTTCTGCCCGGAGGCCAGCCGAAGACCCGGTAGTCGAAGGTCTGGTTCGTGAGGTCGGTCTGTCCGAATCCGAAGGATAGTTCCAAGCCGATGAGCCAAACGGCGGCAGCTGCCAACAGCCAGTCGCGCGCTTTCCCTCTCCGCTCGATCGCCCCATAAGCGAGCAGCCCTGCGGCGAAAAGCTTCGAAAGCGGCTCCACGAGGGGAAGCCCGGCAAGTCCCGTCTGCCAAGCGGTGAACACGAGCCCGGCAAGCAGCGCCAGCCCCCTCGACCGAAACAGCTCCCATGCGAGCCAAACGACGGCCAACACGCAGGCGAGCGCGATCAGCGCGTTGGTCGCCCGGTAGAGGTCGATTCGGGAGCCCCAGAGGCGGTAATCCACATAGAACGCCACCGTGGGAAGCGGCCGGTACATGCCGTTCTGGAGCGGCCAATCCCCGGTAAACCATTCCCATGAGAACCCGCCTTGCTCGAGGTGGCGCAGCATCACGCGGGTGTCGTGGTTCTCGCGGTCCACCCAAGGCGCGTCGGCGGCCCACAGATGGCGCAGGCCGAAGAGGTTTGCCGCAACCAGAAGCCCCAAAGGCAAGACCCACGCCCGCATTCGCTCCCGCCGGGGAAGGATTATGATCGGATGCCGACGCCGCCCGCCCCGGAACCCCCACCCCTGTCCCCTCCCCCTCGCCTCGCTGCGCTTCGGCAGGGGGAGGGGGGAATACTCTATGGAAGGTTGGTTTCAGAACTCCCTTCCCCATGCTCCGAGTCCTCGAGGAGTAGGGGGAAGGGTCGGGGATGGGGGTCGTTCGGACGGACGAGATTCGCAGTCTTCCGGTCGGGCCGAGGGCGCCCAGCCCCGGAACCCCCACCCCTGTCCCCTCCCCCTCGCCTCGCTGCGCTTCGGCAGGGGGAGGGGGAATAGTCCATGGAAGCTGGATTCGAGAACTCCCTTCCCCATGCTCCGAGTCCGCGAGGAGTAGGGGGAAGGGTTAGGGATGGGGGTTTCTGCGAAGAGAAGCCGACCGTCGGCTACGAACCCGGGTCCAACGTCCGCCCCGGAACCCCCACCCCTGTCCCCTCCCCCTCGCCTCGCTGCGCTTCGGCAGAGGGAGGGGGAATAGCGGGTCCAGCGTCCGCCCCGGAACCCCCACCCCTGTCCCCTCCCCCTCGCCTCGCTGCGCTTCGACAGGGGGAGGGGGAATAGCGGGTCCAGCGTCCGCCCCGGAACCCCCACCCCTGTCCCCTCCCCCTCGCCTCGCTGCGCTTCGGCAGGGGGAGGGGAATGCCTGGGCGGTTTCGGGTTGAGGATTACACCATCCCCCATGTTGCGGGTCTCTATGAATTGGGGGGGCCAGTGTGGGCGTCTTTTTCACGGACCGGGCGCCGGCCTATGCCGCCCTGGCTGGGCTCTCGAGCCAAGCAAGGAACCGCGAGGCCTGGCCTTCGAGCTCCGAGACCGACTCGTACGCCGCTCGCAAATCCCTGTTCCTGCAGGCGGCCTCCAGGTCCTTTGCGGCCTTCGAGCATGCCTCGGCTCCGATAGTCGCCCCTGCTCCCTTTAGCGCATGGGCGATCGACCTGACTTCGTCGAGCCTGCGGTCCTCGAGCGCCGGAAGAAGCTTGGGAACTTCGTCGCAGAGAAGGCGGTCGAACTCGCCGAGAAGCTCCGAAGCGAACGCTTCGTCTCCACCCGAAATCTCCTCCAGCTGCGCCAGGTTCAAGATCCTAGCGCCGGAATCGCCCGCAGCCCATGCCACGAATCGCGTTCTTCCCGCTTATCCGGTAAAGGACTTCGCGAAGAATACGAGAGTTGGTTTGCTCTCCTTGCGCGGGCTATGCCGGCAGGGTAGCGGGCCACGCCAGGGGAACTCCGTTCGCAACTAGAAGCCGCTGGAAGTCGAGGAGCCGCATTTCGTCCGAGCGGATCGCTCGCGGCTCTTCGCCGAGCCGCAGCGCGTGCGCAGCGAGCAGCCCTGCCGCCTCCCCGATGTTCCACTCGACAGGATGGAGCCGGTAGCAGCCGTTCGTCACGTGTGTTACGCCGATGTTCTTGCATGCGGGAAGCAGGTTTCGAATGCGAACTGGGATCAAGGCTCCCAAGGGGATCTGAAACGGCAGCGACGCGATGTCGACGTATCCCCGTCCCGCCGCGCTCGGATGAAGGTCGATCCGGTACGAGCCGATTCCCACGGAGTCGAAGAACGGGTCTGCGACGGACTTGCCCGGGTTGCAATCCGCGGCAACATGCTGCTCACGCACAGTGAACTCGGCCCGAATGCGACGCGACTCTCGAATGTAGGGCGCCAATGCGAAACCGTCGTCCGTGCCAACCGTTTCCGGGCAAAGAAACAACCCCGGATACCCTGCTCCGCCGTCGGGCCGCGGCGCTTCGGTCTGCAGCCAGTAAAGAAGGCTGAGCGACAGCTGCCTCGATTCCTCGAACGCCTTGTCCGCGACGTCCGGCGGCTCGTCGAGAATGTTCGATTCGAAGTAATCGTTTTGCGGCCAGTTGACGATCGTCACTTCGTTCGGCGCGCTGCCGGGCTCGAAGACGTCCTTGCAAACGATCCTGCGGTACTCGAAGAGCCCGGGCGTGCCCTCGCTTGAGAAAAGGGTCCATGTTCGGGGCTCCAGGGTGACCGGGTCCTGCGTCGTCCAGCCAAGCAGCGGACCGGGCCAAAAACTCGGACGATAGGCCTTCCAGCGCTCGTACTGAGAAGGCTTCCGGATCACGTGCTCGCCCTTCGGGTCCCATCCCATCGCGAAGCACCATGTGAAGCCCTGAACGTCTTTCGGATTGGCGGGGCCCGGCAACGCATGGGGCTCTCCGGTGTCGTCCTGCGATTCCGCGCCGACGACGTATTCGACTTGCGCCAGCGGAAGCAGGTCGCCCGTTTCCGTAGCGTCGAGCACCATAGACGCCCCAATTGCGGGCTCGAATCCGTACTCCTCGTCGAGGAACGTCACCGCTTCGACCCGGTCGCCGTGCTCGTGCGCGCGCAGCGGCCGATGCCTTCGCAGGACTTGTATCGAGCCGTCTGCCTCGAAGGCCGCGAACATCTTCTCAAGCACCGCGGAGGCCACCCTTGGTTCGTGGCAAAGCCTGCTCACCCATCCCTTGCCCGGATTCAGTCGGCTGTCGTTTCGCGCTTGGGCGTTCAAGGGACGGTTCGCGCGATAATAGGCGCGAACTGCCTCCCGAAAAGCGCGATAGCTACCGGTGCATCCGAATTCTTCGATCCAGGGGTGCTCGTCGGGGGGCACGGCCTGAGTTGAGAGCTGACCTCCGATCCAAGCGGCCGGTTCCGTAAGGATTACGCGGGCGCCCAAGCGCGCGGCCGCCATTGCGGCGGCGCATCCCCCAACGCCTCCACCGACCACGAGCACGTCGCAAGCAGCATCGCCGCTCTCCGATTTCGAACGCGCCATGAGGAACCGATGATAGCGCGTCCGGGCTTTCGGTACGTGCGTACTCGGAGTGCGCGGTCCAGGCTGCCCGGCAATAATGCGAGTTTTTGGCCGCTCTTACGCTTCCGGCCAAGTTCACCGCCGGATTCTCGCTTCAAAGCACGCCTCCGATTTGGAAGATTCGGGTGCCATCGGCTCAGTTCTTGATGTATCCTTTGACGGAGGGCTGTAACTCTCGCGGCCGGTTCGGCGGCTATGTCCGCCTTTGGCCGGTTGAATTCGTTGGAGAAGGAGTTTTGGTAATGCTTGGTTCGCGAGGAATTTTTCGGGTATTTGGTGCGGTCTCCGCTTTGCTTTTCGTCGCTGCGGCAAACGCGCAAGTCATTTTTAGCAACGTCACGATCGGAGGATCGCTGTCCGCCGGAGCTACCTTTGTTACGGGCCCGACTTACATCGACTTTCTGACCCCAAGCGCAAGGGTCGGCGACACGGAGCCTGTTCGCAGCGGCAACATTTCCATTCTCTACGACGCTGAGACCTTCGTGCCGATGATTGCGAACGACCTTCTGCTGAACGTATTGGGCGCGCTCAGCGGCTCGGGCAAGATCTTCTTGAACGAGGTCATCGAGGACATCAGCAACCCGCAGCTTCCCGTTGTCATCGGGCAGCACAACGCGGTGCTCGACCAGAACAGCCAGCTACCCTATACCCATCGAATCGTTTTCGACCATGCTTCGAGGCTGATTCGCGTTAAAAAGGAATTCACTCTGGTGGCGCCGGACACGCAGGCGTTCGACTTCGCCTCCGTCGGGCTGATCCAGCAGACGATCAGCCTCGTGCCCGAGCCCGGCACGCTGCTGGCGATCGGCGCAGGCTTGTCCGCGCTCGCGCTTCGCAGACGGCGCAAGTAGCAAGCCGATTCGCGTTCCGAGTTGGGCCGCCCTTTGGGTGGCCCTCTTTTTTGACTTTCGCTCGTGCTGGTTCAAGGCTGTGTTCGACGTAATCGGCGCTTGGGCCGTCGGTGGCCCTTCAAGCTCGCCCGGAGCATCCGATAACTGAACTGTGGCCATGATCGCCCTCTTCGGCGCAGCCATCTTCCTAAGCGCGTTCCTGCTGTTCCTCGTGCAGCCGATGGCCGCCAAGATGATGCTGCCCCTTCTGGGCGGAGCGCCGGCCGTGTGGAACACGGCGATGCTCTTCTATCAAGCGACCTTGCTGGCGGGGTATCTGTACGCGCACGCCGGGCTGCGAAAGATTTCGGGTCGTCGGCACAGCAAGCTCCACTTGTGGCTCCTAGCCGCGCCCGCGCCCTTCCTTCCTCTGGCGCTCGCCACAGCGGCTCCATCCGGAAACGAGAACCCGGTGGCTTGGCTGCTGCTGGCGATGGCCGCCTCCGTGGGGGTGCCGTTCTTCGTGCTTTCGACGACTTCGCCGATCCTCCAGCGGTGGTTTTCGATGACCGGGCACGCCGCAGCGCGGGACCCCTACTTTCTTTACGCGGCCAGCAACCTGGGAAGCATGCTCGCGCTGCTCGCATACCCGATCCTGGTGGAGCCACATGTGCCGCTCGCGGCTCAAGCTTGGCTTTGGAGCGCAGGCTACGTGGCGTTCGCCGTGCTCGTGTGCGGATGCGCGCTGGCCCTTTGGCGCGCCAAGTCGAACGACGCAGCGGATGCGGGCACCCCTTCCGTGGACGACCAGCCGGAGGGCTCACTTTCGAAGGCACGGTTAGCAAGGTGGGTTGCGCTCGCGTTCGTGCCTTCGAGCCTGATGCTCGGAGTGACCTCGTTCATCTCCACCGACATCGCCGTCGTGCCGCTTCTTTGGGTGATCCCGCTTGCCCTTTACCTGCTGTCGTTCATCCTGGTGTTCGCTCGAAGGGCTTGGATTCCACACCACTTGACCGTTCGCGCGTTTCCGGTATTGCTCGTCGGCCTCGCCTTCATGCTCGCTGTGCCGATTCAGAAGCCTGGAGCGCTTGCAGTTGCGGCGCACTTGGCCACGTTTTTCGGAGCGGCGATGCTCTGCCATGGAGAGCTGGCGAAGGACCGGCCGGCTCCCGGCCACCTGACCGCCTTTTATCTCTGGATGTCGGTTGGGGGCGCGCTTGGAGGCGTCTTCAACGCGCTCGTCGCGCCCGTCGCGTTTCGAACCGTCGCCGAGTACACGATCGTGCTTCTGCTTTCGGGCCTGTTCGTTCCCGCTTTGAAGCCCGGCGCCGGCCTAAGACACCGATTGGGCGACCTCGCGGCCCCCGCCCTCCTCGGGCTCTGCCTGATGGGTGGCCTCGCCCTCGAGCGGAAGTACGGACTGGGCTCTTCCTCGCAGGCGACGCTGCTGTTCTTCGCCGCCGCGAGTTTGGGATGCTTGCTGGCGGCTTCGCGCCCGCTTCGTTTCGCTTTGGCGCTGACTGCGTTGATTCTGGTCGGTTTTTGGCAGCGCCCGGAACCCCGCCGCACACTTTTCGCCGAGCGGAGCTTTTTCGGCGTGCACCGCGTCGTGGAAGATCCGGGCGGCGGAATGCGCGCGCTCCTGCACGGCCGGATCGTTCATGGCACACAGCTTCGGAATCCCGAGCCCAGCCGCGAGCCCACCACCTACTACCACAGGAACGGCCCGGTCGGACAGGCTCTCTCAGCGCTGGGGCTGCCCGGGCGGGCGAAGGTCGGGGTGGTCGGCCTGGGAACCGGCGGCCTAGCCGGATACTCGCGAAAGGGCGAAGAGTGGACGTTCTTCGAGATCGATCCGGCCGTGAAGCGAATCGCCTGCGACCCGCGCCTGTTCACCTACGTCTCTGGCTCTCCGGCAAGAATCCAGGTCGTATTGGGCGACGCCCGCCTGTCTCTCTCTCGAAGCGCGGAGAGATTCGATGCGCTGTTCCTCGACGCGTTCACGTCGGACGCCGTGCCCGCGCACCTGCTAACGCGCGAGGCGTTCGAGCTTTATCGCGCGCGGCTGAAGCCCGACGGCATCCTGCTGTTGCACTTCACGAACCGCCATTTGGACCTGGAGCCCCTTATCGCCGCCGAAGCAAGCGCCAGCGGCCTGCGGTGCCTCGTGCAGAAAGACTTCGCGATCCCGTCCGAGGATCGCGCGTCCGGCAGGGACGCGTGCGCTTGGGCCGTGTTTTCGCGAAGCCGATCCAGGCTGTCCGCACTCGGCTCCGATCCTCGCTGGAAGGCGCCCGTCTCTGATTCCAGAGTCGCAGCCTGGACGGACGACTATTCGAGCATTCTGAGCGTTCTGAGGCGGCTCTAGATCGCGTCGGACAAACGAGCGGATCAACGCAGGCGGGATCGCCTTCGTTCCGACATGTCGCGGACAGGGACGAACGTGCCATAACAGAGGCGAAAGGGGCGAGCCGAAAGCGCTCGCCCCGCCTCGCGAACACCGGCCATGGCGAAGCAGGAGTACGACGTCTGCGTCATCGGCGGAGGGCCGAGCGGCACCACGTGCGGCACGCTCCTTCGCAAATACGACCCGAGCCTTCGGGTGCTTATCCTCGAGAGGGAGAAGTTTCCCAGGGAGCACGTTGGAGAGAGCCAGCTTCCCCCCGTCTGCCACGTGCTGGACGAGATGGGCTGCTGGGAAAAGGTGGAGGCCGCGGATTTCCCCATCAAGATCGGAGTCACCTATCGCTGGGGGATCATGTCGGACCTCTGGGACTTCGACTTCCTCGCGGGTGAGCCATTCAAGGAAAGTCCCCGCCCGGCGAAGTTCAAAGGCCAGCGAAAGCAGACCGCCTTTCAGGTCGAAAGAGCGATTTACGACGACATCCTTCTGCGCCATGCCGCCGAGTGCGGCTGCGAAGTGCGGGAGCGCGCAAAGGTAGTCGAAGTTTCGCGCGAGGGCGACAGGGTGACCGGCCTAAGAACGGAATCCGGCGAGACGATCACCGCCCGCTACTACGTGGACGCCACCGGCACCTCCGCGATCCTGCGGCGCGCGATGGGAATCGAGGTGGACGCCCCGCCCGCCCTGCGGAACATCGCCATCTGGGACTACTGGGACAATGCGGAGTGGGCCGTTACGGTCGGAATCGGGGGCACGCGAGTGATCGTTCTGAGCCTGGGCTACGGCTGGGTCTGGTTCATTCCGATTGGGCCTTCGCGAGCCAGCATCGGCCTCGTCACCGCTGCCGAGTACTACCGAGGCACCGGGCTCTCGCCGGACGCCATTTACGCGAAGGCCCTCGAAGACGAGCCGACGGTCCGCAAGCTGATTCGAAACGCAAAGCGCGAGGGACAGGTTCGGACCACCAAGGACTGGTCCTACCTCGCGGACCGAATGGCGGGAGAGAACTGGTTTCTCGCTGGAGAGTCCGCCGGCTTCGCGGACCCGATTCTCGCGGCAGGCCTAACGTTGTCCCAGACCGGCGCCAGGGAGGTCGCCTACACCATCCTTGCCCTCGACGCGAACGAGCACGACCCCGAGTGGCTGAAGTGCGCCTACGAGGACAACCAAAAGCAGCGGATCGGCCAGCACATCCGATTCGCCAACTTTTGGTACACGGCGAACGGCCAATTCCGGGACCTCCAGGAGTACACGACGGAGATCGCGAAGGACGCCGGGCTCGAATTGGAGCCCGAGAGGGCGTTCATGTGGCTGGGCACAGGCGGCTTCACGCACGACAACCCAGCGCTCGCCAGCCTTGGAGTGTTCAGCCTGGGCGCGGTCAAGGCTTTTACGGAGATGTTCCTGGGCGGAAAGGGCGAGTGGGAGATCAACAAGTACAACACGTTTTCGATCAACCTTCGCGGCGCGGAGCAGGACACGATTCCCGTGTACGAGGACGGAAAGGTGCGCGCGGTGAAGTGCTACCGCCGAGACGCGAAAGCGCTCCCCGCTCACGGCCTTTACAAGCTCCTGATCGACGTCCTGTTGCACACGGACCGCGCCCAGTACATCTTGGTGAACCTGCGGAAGTACTTCGAGGACAAGCGCTCCTATTCAAACCCCGAGGAAGGCGTGGCGCACGCGCTCGAAGTCCTGGAGTCCATGGTCCGGCAGGGCTGGGTAATTGGCAAGAGCCAGGGAAAACACCCCAACCTCGAGTTCACGATCCGGAAGGACCACGGCGGCATACGGTGGACGACGGACCTAGACGCGCCTTTGCCGGCCGCGAACGAGCCGTAGGGTCCTCGCTGTTGGACGTTCAGAACGGCGCGCCCCCGCCTTCGCCGAGGGCGGGGGCGCGCAGCCAGTGCCAAGCGAACGAAGCCTATTGGTCAGAGCTTCGCATGGCGGTTCCCATCATCCCGATCACGCGCTCGAAGTCGATGGGGATCATCATCCGGCCGCGGGCGATCTTGCCGTCGTAGGACCCGCTGATCACCAGCCCCGCGGCGCCCTTGCCGAACATGTTGAGGACATCGTCCGGCAGCACGGGCCCGCCTTTGGTACCTTCCTCGACCATCGGCTTCACCGCGTCCATGATCCGCCGAAGGTCCACGAGTCCGATCGCCTGCGACCCCGACACGATGTGGGAGCGCATGCCCGCGTAGGCTGGGTCGTCCCGAAGCGTCTTTCCGCCCTGGCTCGCCGCGATGGTCCTATTGAGAAGCCCGCGCGAGGAGCACACAACGACGCTTTTGCCGAACTGGGCGAACACGATCGTCTTCGAGTCCCACGGCGACTTCCCGGTCTCCGGCTGAGCCGGCGGCGGGGTCGCCTCGATGCTTGCAGGAGGAGGCGTCGCCTCGCCGGGAACTCCCGTGATCGGAGGCGGTTCCTGGGGCAATCCCGGAGGGGCGCCTTCCGGAACGGGCCGAATGGCAGGACCGGACATCCCACCCGCCAAGCCCTCCGTGAACCCCTTGCGCGATTCCGGATCGATTTCCCAGACGGTGACCTCGCCGATCTTGGACTCGACGAAGCGCACGCCCTTGCCGCTCTGCGCGGACATTCGCTCGACCACTCCGCGGACCTTTCCCGCAAGCGCCGCCGGGTCCGCGCCGTTCGAGTCCGTGATCATCACGATCCCATCCACATCGGCAGGATCGCCGCTCGGCCCAGGATAGACCGCGAACACCTGCTCTCCTTGAAAGGCAGGCAGCACATCTTTCGTCACGCTAAGCCCGGTCTCGCGTTCGAACTCCTCGATTCCGCTGTCGAACTCCTTCTTGGCCTCGGGCTCGGAAGACAGCGCGTCGTCGATGCAATCCCAGTACTTGGCCGCCTGCGAGTAGCCGAACAGCCCGTACGCGCCGTCCGGGAGCATCTTCAGCCTTTCGTAATCGAATGGCCTTGCGCTTGCGATCGGCTTCAAAACGGGAACCTTGTCCGCGTTCATCGGGCAGTGGTAGTCGAAGGCGATCCCCTCCGGCTCTACGGTTGTCGAAAACGCCAGCCAGTCCGTTCCAGCCCACATGTTGCCGCCGCCGCCCATTCCCTGCGTCATCTCGTTCATCTTCTCGATGGCGCGAGGCGACAAAAACACCATCAGGTTCGCGTCGCTAGGCAGCGAGGAGCGAGCCTCCTGGAACTGTGAAAGCTTGGTGACGGAGGACTTCCCGCCGCTCCGCACCGCCTCGACCTTTTCGATCGCTTCCGGCGAGTTTCCGATGGCGAGGTAGTTCTCCACTACGGACGCGTAAACGTCCTTCGCAGGCGAAGGGATCTCGTACACGCCGCCTGAGCGCTGCTTGCCGTGCTTCGAGAGCGATCCCCCCACCGCGCCCGGATCGTCGATCGCCAGCAGGACGAGCGCGCGATCCTGGCCCTGCTGGGACGGAATCCAGTAGGCCATCGCGAAGCTGCGCTTGAGATGCGGGCGCACCTCCGCGCCGACGGGACTGCCGTCGAGGATCCCTTTTAGCGCATCGTCGAACTTCTCGGCGATCCCTTCCCGCTGCAGGGCATCCGTGATCTTTTGAAAGGTCGCCGCCTGCCGCTCGGACGGGTTCGTGTCGAGCGTGATGACCACGTCGGCGTCGGACGGCACGAACGCCGCCGCAGCCTCGCCTGGACGGTCGAACAGGAACTTGTAGGCCGCGAAGCCCACCACTGCGAGCAGGGCGACCGCGATTACTACTCCGAACAGGCCCTTACCGGCCCTGCGATCTCGAACTATTGAACTGGACTCGGGCATCTCGATGCCTCCTCCGGCGCCGCATACGCGCGGACGCTATCTTTTCTACCATCGGTTACGGGTCGAAAGTACATCAGGCTGCATTTTTTGGGTCCGACCGTCGAATTGTCCGCGCAGGACCTCGAGAGAAAGCGGCGAAAGAATCCCTCGCCATGTCCGATTCCCATCCGACTCGTAGAAACGTCCTTGAGCGCGGGCTAGCAGCCGCTACCGCGATTCCGCTGGTAGCGGCAAGCGCTTCCAACGCTGCCGCAGCGTCCTTGGGGCTCCCCCAGAGCGGGCGCAAAGGCACTCCCCCCGTCTGCGTCTCTTCTTCCAACGGCTTGCGCGCGGCCACGAAGGCCGTTGAGCTGATGCGAGCGGGCAAGGACACCGTCGAGGCGGCGGTCGAAGGCGTCGCGATCGTGGAAGAGGACCCCGACGACATGAGCGTCGGCTATGGCGGCCTGCCGAATGAGGCGGGGGTCGTCGAGCTGGACGCGTGCGTCATGCACGGCCCCACGATGCGCGCGGGCGCCGTAGCGGCGCTTCAGAACATCAAGACGCCGTCGCGCGTGGCCAAGCTCGTCATGGAGCGCACCGACCACGTTCTGCTAGTCGGTCCGGGCGCGCTGGCATTCGCAAAGCTGATGGGTTTCGAGGAGGCGAACCTGCTCACCGATCGCTCCCGCCGCGCCTGGCTCGCCTGGAAGTCAAGGCTTAGCAAGGAGGACGACTGGCTGGACGACGACGAGATCAAGGCCGACTTCGGCAAGATCGACGACACCGGGCTGCCGACCGGTGTCGCAAGGCCCACCGGCACGATCTCCTGCCTGTGCCTGAACGACAAGGGCGAGCTGGGCGGATGCACCACCACGAGCGGCCTGGCGTGGAAGATTCCGGGCCGGGTCGGGGACTCACCGATCATCGGCGCGGGGCTGTACGTGGACGGCGAGGTCGGGGCCGCCGGCAGCACGGGACGCGGCGAGGCGAACATCCAGGCATGCGGAACCCGAACCGTAGTCGAGAACATGAAGGACGGCATGTCGCCCGAAGAGGCCATTCTCGACGTGCTCAAGAGGGTCTGTGAGCAAACGAAGTCTCCGAGGCTGCTCACGCGCCCGGGCCGCCCAAACTTCGACCTGAACTTCTACGCGCTTCGCAAGGACGGCGCCTACGCTGGCGGCAGGATCTATGCCGGAGGGCAGTTCGCCGCGCACGACGGCCAGACGAACCAGCGGCGGACTTCCGTGCATCTCTACGAAAGGCCTTGAAGCGGATCGGTCTGCATGGGCCGGAAGTCGAGGGACCGTGGGTCCGGCCTAGCGCTTGAATCTGTCAAACCACGCCATCAAATACAACTGTTGCATCAGGCTGTGCGAGGGACGGCGGAAGCCGTGAAACTCCTCCGGAATCCGCACGAGCAGAGTCTCCTTCTTCTGCAGCTTCAGTGCGCGATAGTACTCCTCGCTCTGGCTAATCGGGGTTCTCAGGTCCGCCTCGCCGGTGAGCACCATCGTGGGCGTCGTGACTCTCCCGACGTAGTGCAAGGGAGACCGGACGATGTGCTCCATCGGGTCCTCCCACGGCAGCTTTCGGAACTGGTCGTACCAAAACCTGCCGCCGTCCGTCGTGCCGACGAAGGAGTACCAGTCGATCACGGGGCGCATGCTGACTGCGGCTGCGAAGCGGTCGGTGTGGCCGACGATCCACGCGGTCAGGCATCCGCCCCCGCTTCCCCCGCAGACAAACAAGTTTTTCGGATCGATCCAGCCCTTCGCGAGCGCTGCGTCTACGCCCGCCATCAGGTCGTCGTAGTCCTTGCCCGGATAGCTGTACTGGATGCCGTTCACGAAGTCCTGGCCGTATCCGGTGCTGCCTCTCGGATTCGTGAAGAGCACGCCGTAGCCCTCGGCCGCGAAGTTTTGGAACGTCCAGCTCCAGCCGACGCCGTACATGGACCACGGCCCGCCGTGGATCCATAGGACGAGCGGGTACTTTTTGCCCTCCTCGAAGTTCGCGGGCTTCGCCAGCCAGCCTTGCACCTTCAGGCCGTCGCTGGACGTGTACCAGATCTCTTCGAGCTCGCTGAGCTTGATGCCGTCCAGCACGTCCGAGTTTACGTCCGCGATCGTCTGCCTCTGGCCGGGAGACTTGGCCGGGAACGTGGCCAGAACTCCTGGGCGCGTAAAGCTGGACCGAATGGCCACCGCTTGGCCCGTGTTTGAAATCGAGAGCCCGCTGAGCTGATGGACCTCACGCGAAAGCTGGGTGACCTTTCCGTCGAGCGAGGCGAACCAAAGGTTTGTGCTTCCCTCCTTGCCGAGCAGGAAGTACACGCCGGAAGAATCGGGCGCCCACGTCGCGCCTTGCGGCGAGTTCGCAAGCCCCGTAGCCAACACGCGCTTGTTCCCTCCTTTCGGGTCCATCAGGTACAGGCTGGAAAGGTGGCTCGTGTAGTCTCTCCAGTCGTAGCCGGAGTAGGCGATCCACTTCCCGTCCGGCGAGGAGCGCGGGTTCGTGTCCGGCCCGTGGCGGTTGGTCAGCGCGGACATCTGGCCGGTTTCGACGTCGATGGCGTAGATTTCGCCTGCGCCGCGAATCCAGTCGTCGTCAGGCACCCTTGTGGCCGAAGCGTACAAGCGTTTCCCGTCAGCGGACCATTCGGGCGCGCCGAAGCTGTAAGGGACTTGGGTGACCTTTCGCGGCGTGCCTCCGAGGACCGCGTCCAAGACGAAGATCTGGGTAGTGCCGGGCTGGGTCGGGCCAATGCCGTCCGAATTCCATGAGAGCCGGTTTACGAGGACCGCGCCTTTCGCCCACTGCGCGCCCGCCGGCCGCTCCGGGAGCTTGATGGGGAGGATCGGGTCTTTGTCCTGTTCGAAGGCGGTGAAGGCGATGCGCTTGCCGTCGCGCGACCAGGCCACGTTCGAAGGCGCGCGCTCCAGATTGGTCAGCTTCGCGATCTCGCGCGTATCCATCCACATCGCGTAAAGCTGGGTCGTGCCGTCGCGGTCCGAGAGGAACGCGAGGCGCTTTCCGTCCGGCGACCAGACCGGGGACGAGTCGCGCCAGGTTCCCTCCGTGAGCTGCCGCACGCGCCACCCCCCACCCGGTTCGCTCCGCTTACCGGCCTCCCCCTCGAGGGGGGAGGCGAGCCAGAGGTTGCTCGCGGTGACGTCCTTGAGCTTGTCCACCCATTGCCGCGAGAAGAGGACCCACTTGCCGTCCGGCGAGATCGACGGGCTTCCGATTGACTCCATCTCGAAGAAGGTTTCCTTCGAAAGCAGCTTGAGCGCCTGGCCGATTGCCGAAGCGAGCACGCTTAGGGCAAGACACACGAATAGGGTTCTTAGAGTGCGCATAGTACGGCTCCTGACGGGAAGTCAGTTCGCCGCATCTGCCGCGCGATCCTTGCACCGGTCCGGAGAGTCGGCTATCGTTTGCGGCCGCGAAGACCCGCGAGCGCAAACACCCCCAGTAACAGAGCGCTTGCGGGCTCTGGGACGGGCACTCCCTCGAGCTTGATGTAGAACGAGTTCCGCGAGTGCCCGGCGAAGCCGGTGATTCCGTTGCGGGGATCGTTCGGGCCGTAATACTTGAAGAACGAGTTCGCGTTCGCGTCCGGGCCGTCCGCGGTGTACCAGCCGATCTCCGTCAGCGGCGCGGAGAAGCTCAGCCCAAAGTAAAAGGTCATGTACGGGTTGTTCTGATAGAAGCCGAGCAAAAGGTCCGTCGAAAAGAGCGTGTCCGTGCCGTTGCCGAACGCCAAGAGCGTCGTGACGTTTCGCGCGCCGGCGGTCACCGTCTTCGAACCGATAAAGGTCGGCGGGAAGGTGGGGGCACTGGTGTTGTTTTGGGTGCGGAACGCGGGCGAGAACCAGGCGCGGACCGTGTGCGTTCCGGGAAGCGGGGAGAATAGCTTGACCTCGACGCGCTTGACGTCGATCCTCGTCATGCCTTGAGTCCGGAACGTGGGGATGAGCACGTCGTCGAGCATCACCGCGTTCGCGTCCACGTTCCCGAACGAGTTCAGGGCGTCCGGGTTAACGTTCTCATACAGCAGATCCGCTCGGGCCGACGGAAGCCCGATTCCCGCGCATACGAATAGCGCAAGCGCTCTCTTCATTCACCGCTCCTTTCCTACTCTCATCCCGGGCAACGGACCGAACTCGTCCGCAACCCCAATCGCCAATCACCAATCGCTAATCGCCAAATACCAATCACCAATCACAAGTCGCCAATCGCTAATCGCCGATCGGCGATCACGGATCACCGAATGATCGGGTATTCCGTGATAAAGAACTCGACTCTGCAGTTGTCTCCGTCCTGGCCGGTCAGCGTAATGGCCGTCGCCCACGTGTCGTGCGTGCCGTTCACGTCGCCGGTCAGCGCGTGTGTTCCGAGGTTGAAGATCATGTCCAGGCGCGACTTTCCGGCCGCAGGATTGATGTCGCACACCTCGTCCACTTCAAAAAGCGCCAGGTTGCCGCCCGGCGGCGCAGGGCGGATGTTCGCGTCCTCGTCGAACAGCTCGTAGCGGACCGAAACCGTCGGAGAAGTTGCAGGCGATACGATCGCCGGCGTCAGCCAGTTCACGGGCCCGGAGCGCGTGATCTGTCGGCATGCTTCGACGTAGGGCCGTCCGTTCACGGTAACGCGAGCCCAAAAGTCCGGGAGAGTGTCGAAGTCCAGGATGCTGATTGGCGGGTCCATCGTGAACCAGTTCATGTCGTCGACACGCTTGGTGCGAACGTACACGACCGACCTGGTCGTGTTGACCGTGGGGAGCGGCTCGATCGCCGGGATCGGAAGGTTCGGGTTCCCCACGTTGTCCAGGTCCCGAATGAGCTCCCGATAACGGAACAGGTTCGTGAACTCCATGGAGAACGGCGACCGGTAGGTGAGGAACCCCGCGCTGACCCAAGCGAAGGTGGTGGCCGCGCCGCTGAACTCGCCCTTCCATCGGCCGTCTATGTAGTCCGGCCTTCCCGGCAGCGTCGGCAACCGCACCCACTCCGAAATGCGATAAAGGTAGTAGTGGTCCAGATCGAGCAGCGGGCGTGTCGCCGGGTCGTTATAGGTTCGCATGGCGTTCCAGAAGCCCGGCCGAATCAGCTCCACCCAGCGTTTGGTCGCGGCGAGCCATTGGACTGTTGCGGCATAGCTGAAAACGTACGCCTCGTCGTATCGTGGGCGCGAGTAGGAGTCGTGGTTCAGTCCGTACCCGTAGTTCCCGTGAACGAGCAGCGGATTCGGCGGCGCCAGCGGATTCGGGTAGGCGCCCGTGTAACACCGGTTGTCGTTTGGCGCGGGGATGTCCTCGAACCAAGTGATCGAGCGGTACGCCCTGCCGACCGGCGGATGAAGCTCCGCCCAATTGGAATGGGCATAGAAGTCTTGGACGGCGTGCAGGGACATGCCGAGCAGGCTGAGAGCGCGGAACGGGTCGTTCAAGTTCGCAGCTCTTTCAAGCGCCCGCCGCGTGTTGTCCGTGAAGTACCCCCAATACGCGCGCACGTGCCGTGTGGTCGTGAGGTTGTCGAAGTGCAGCAGGTCGACTTCGTTTCGGCTGCCGAACGTGGGGTCGTTCGTGTAAAAGTCGACGTACCAGTTCTGGAGCTGCAGCATGCGGATCGCGTATTCGCTAAATCCCCATTCGCGCGCCGCGGCCCGCGTGGAATCGTAGTGGCCGCCCGTCTCGAAGGCGGCGGAGAACGAAGCCGCCAGAACGGAGGCGAGGAGCGCTTCCCTTCGCAAAGTCATGCTAGACCCTCCGACATCACAGTATGCCGCTAAAGAGGAATTGACGTGTCCCTGCCGCGATGTGACGCATTGCCCCCCAACTCCTCACCCCACCCCGCCTCGGGGTGGGTCCCCCGCCCAAACTCCTCACCCCACCCCGCCACGGGGTGGGTCCCCCGCCCAAACTCCTCACCCCACCCCGCCACGGGGTGGGTCCCCCGCCCAAACTCTTCACCCCACCCCGCCTCGGGGTGGGTCTCCGCCGCTCAATCGGGGTGGGTTGCCGATCAATCCTCCCCGTCCCAATCAGATTGAGCAGGGATCACCAAGCTACCTATCGAAAACCGCTCCATGCCGGTGTTTGCCCGGTTCAAGAACTTCGGCGGACCGAACGACGCGGTATTCGTCACGACAAACATTCTCGGATTCAAGCCGGTCTTTCGAAACCCGCTACTAGCCGACCTAATGACGGGAAGTCTGCTCGACGACTGCCGTTACTACGGGGCCCCGCTCCATGCGTTCGTCACCATGCCCGACCACATCCATTTCCTTTGCCAGGTACCGCTCGGAACCTCGGTCGACTGGCTACTGGATCGCATCAAGTCAAACAGCGCAAAGAGGATTCTTCCCAGGCTTTCCGATTCCGATCGACGGGAATTGGCCTGCTATGCGGGATCGGCGAATCGAGCCTTTTGGCTAAAGGGTTATCGCGCACACGTAGTAAATAGCGACAAGCCATTTTTTGACTCCATGGAGTACATCCATTTCAATCCCGTTTGCAAGGGACTGTCCGCAATGCCGGAAGATTACGTCTGGAGCAGCGCATCTTTGATAATCGGCGGACAGTGGGACCCGGATGGTGGTATCGGGATAGACGACGACTTGATCGCCAAGTATTGCGAACCCGCAGCGCTGAAGTTTACGAGCGGCCGCGAGGAGCCATCGGACGACGGGTTGGCGTAGATCTCTCCGCGAAGACTGATCAGGGCTGTGATCATCGCCAGGCCGACCCACCCCGTGGCGGGCAGACCCACCCCGTGGCATGCCGACCCACCCCGTGGCGGGGTGGGGTGAGGGGAGGGGAGGGGAGGGAGGGCAAAAGGGCTGTCATGGCAGGCCTCGAATGGCTCCCACGGTTGTCCAAGGTTACTCACCCCACCTCGCCACGGGGTGGGGCGGCATGCGATCGTCTTACCGTTGCCTGCATTCCCAGGTTCGATTCGCCTCACGATGCGCGCAGCGCCGTGACGACTACCCACGGCCAATCGGAGGGAAGCGTCGAAAGCGGAACGCTCTCTGCGGCGACGCTTTCGAAGCCGCTCGAGCGAATCGCGTCGAGGATGTCCTCGAGCTCGAAGACGCCCAGAACGTGCGTGTCCGTCTCGATCTCGAGGCTCCCGCCGCGCCGAATCAAATATACGAAAGTCAGCTCGAATGTGGAATCCGACGGGTCGGGATCGTGCGTCACCTCGACCGTCGTGACCGACACTCCGTCCTTCTCGATCGTGCGATGGTGGACGCGGTTTTGCTTGAAGCGGCTCCTCAACTCTTCGGGTGGGGTCAGCAGCGCGCCTCCGGAGACGAGATGCGCGGCGGCGGTTTCGTGGCAGCGCTTCAGGTCGTCGAGCGAGGTCATGTAAGCGGCCGCGTCGTGGAGAAGCACCGCGTCGAACTCTTGGCCGAGCCGGGCTGTCCGCATGTCGCCCTGGACGTATTCGACTTCCGGGTTCACCTGCCGGGCGATTTCGATCATGGCGGGGCTGAGGTCGATTCCGATTATCCGGTAATTAGCCTTAAGGTGCGAGTCGAGGCTGCCGCCGCCCGAGCCGAGGTGAAGCAGCGTGCCTCCGTCCGGCACTCCCAGCCGCCGAAAGCGGCCGAAGTAGACTTCCGCTTCCTCCGCGTAGTTCTCCGGAGGCGACAGGTAGGGCCAGATCCAGGAGAGGTCGGAGTAGAGGCGGGGGCACATAGCTGGCGTGTTCCTCGACTATGACTCAACATCTTTGTAGAGCTCGCAGGCTATTTGAGACAGCCTAGCGAACATGTTGTCTTATGTGCTGCTCCGCGTTTCGGCAATGGTCCTTGAACCTGTTCAAGTCATCGCCGCTTTCCAAGGCGTCGTACGGCACGTAGACGAACTGATGGGCAGACACAAACAAGACGGCGTAGTCTTTCTCAAGCCATAGCTCCACTAACGACGTCCACGGATATCGGCCCGCCGACCCATTAGAACAATCGACGGCCAGAAACTCGTCGTCAAAGGAGACCGTTCTAGACTCGAAGAAGCTACGATTCTTAGAGCTCTTCGCAAAGGCCCTATGAATGGTTCGATAGTCGTAGCCTGAAAAGACCGCCATCAGCAAACCGAGCAGGCCAGCTCCGATCACTATTCCCGCGGCGAGAGGCACGTCCCTCATAAAACTGCCAATCACGATTGCACCAACGCCTATTAAAGCCGTAGTCACTAGGCGTATTCTGAAGTGTGCAAGACTAAGCTTTACCGCAATCGACGTATAGAGGTCTTCGCTCATCTGAAACGGCTTGGACTTTGTCATTGGGAGACTCCATGTTGACATCCCACTTTCGCGCCTTTAGTGCCCCGCGGCGCCGCTCGTCGAGATTCTCGGGTCGACGCCCGCTATCCGGTGGCTCGTCGCCGGGTCCACGAAGATCGCGTGACAGGACCCCAGCGATGTGCCGAAGCGCGCGAAAACGTGCCCCATCTTCTGCAGGGCCAGCCTTGCATCCGAGTTCAGCCCCAGCGTCTCCCAGCGGATTTCGTCGGGCAGCCACTGGTGGTGGACCCTAGGGGCGGAAACCGCGGCCTGCACGCTCATGCCGAAGTCCAGCACGTTCAGGATCGTCTGCAGAACGGTGTTGATGATCGTCGGGCCGCCGGGCGAGCCGAGCACCAGGAACACCTGGCCGTCCTTATGAACGATCGTGGGGGTCATGCTGCTGAGCGGGCGCTTTCCGGGCGCGATCGAGTTCGCCTCTCCTTGAATGAGCCCGTACGTGTTCGGCACGCCGGGGGCGATCGCGAAGTCGTCCATCTCGTTGTTCAGCAGGAAGCCGGCGCCCTTGACTGTGGCGCCACAGCCGTAGGAGTCGTTGATCGTGTAGGTGTTGGAGACCGCGTTTCCGTCCGCGTCCACCACTGAAAAGTGCGTCGTGTGCTCGCGCTCGAAGGGCGGCAGGATCGCCGGCCCGCGAGCGTTCAGTCCCGTGCGAATGCTCTTGGAAGGCGTTGCTTTGGTTGGGTCGATCTGGCGGCGGATGCCGGCGGCGTAGTCCTTATCGATGAGCTCTTTCACGGGGATCTCGCCGAAGTCCGGGTCGCCAAGGTGCGCGGCGCGGTCCGCGAACGCGCGCTTCATCGCTTCGACCATAAGGTGCATAGCGCCCGAGGACCCCGGACCCAACGAACGCAAGTCGTAGCCCTCCAGGATGTTGAGCATCGTGATCAGCGCCACGCCTCCGGAGCTGGGCGGGGGAGCGGACAGGACTTCGTATCCTCGAAAGCTTCCCTTGGCCGGCTCTCGCGCGGCGACCCGGTAGTCTCTCAGGTCATCAGGCGTAATCAGGCCGCCGTTGGCCTTCATGTCCTCGGCGATCAGGCGGGCTGTTTCGCCCTCATAGAATCCCTTAGCGCCGTCGCTTTGGATTCGCGCGAGAGTGGCCGCTAGCTCGGGCTGCCGGAAGGTCTCGCCCCACTCGTAGAACTTGCCCTCCCTGCAGAAGATCCGCCAGCTTTCCGGGAACCGTCGAAGCCGGTCGGATGCCGCGCGAAGGCCGCGCGAGAGCCCGTACTCGACGGGAAAGCCTTCGTCGGCGAGCCTGCGGGCCGGTTCGACGAGGTCCTTCCAGGGAAGCCTTCCGAACCGTTTGTGCGCCTCCCACATACCGGCGACGGTCCCGGGCACGCCGACGGCCTTGTAGCCGATCGTGGACATGCCGGGAACCGGCTTGCCCGACTTATCCAAGTACATGTCGCGGGTCGCGGCCTTTGGCGCGCGCTCTCGATAGTCTACAAAGACCGATTCGCCGGACTTCAGCCGTAGAAGAAGAAACCCGCCTCCGCCGAGGTTTCCCGCGCTCGGGAACGTGACCGCGAGCGCGAAGCCGGTGGCGACCGCCGCGTCCACCGCGTTCCCTCCCTTCTTCAGAATCTCGGCCCCCACATTGGATGCGAGCGCCGAATCCGAGACCACGAGCCCGCCTTTGACCCGTAGCAAAGCGCCTGTTTGGGAAGGAGCGCTTGCCGCGATCGCCGCAAGGAGAATCGAGATGCAGGTCTTCGGAAGGCGCATCGAGGACAGTTTAACTTAACGCAGGCTTACGCCTCGGCGTCCGAGACAGTGACAGGAACAGCCGGCGCACAGGACGAACGTATGCTCTAGCGTCCGCTTGCAAAGCGGTGGAGGATACGATGCGTTCCCTATTCACGAGCCTAATCCTGTTAGCATTCGCGGCATCGACGCTCGCCCAAGGGGAGGAGCCGCCCAGAACCGGCAGCGGCGGAAGGCCTGGCTTCCAGGGCCAAGGGCGACAGGCGGCCAAAAGGCCTTACGAAGAAGTCGTCACGTCCGACATGCAGTCCAAAGACGGCGTGTTCAAGGCCCACGTGAAGGGCGAAAGACTGCTGTTCGAAATCCCAAACGACATGCTCGGCCGAGAGTTTCTTTGGGTGACGGAGATTCAAAAGACGCCCGCGGGCGGCTATGGAGGCACTGCGATCAACGACCGCGTTGTCCGCTGGGTGCGAAAGGGCGACAAGGTGCTCCTGCGCACGGTCAACTACAGCATCCGCGCGACGGAGGGCGAGGCGATAAAGGTGGCGGTCGAGGCGTCGAACGTCGAGCCCATCGTAACCGCCTTCGACGTCGCCGCGGACGCCAAAGACGGCTCGCCCGTGATCGACGTCTCGCGCCTTTACACGAGCGACCCGGCGGAGTTCTCGGTTCGTACCGCTTTGGGAGCGGGCAACCTCGACGCACAAAGAACCTTCTTCGAAGACGTGCACGCGTTTCCGAACAACATCAACGTCACCACGACGATGACCTTCGGCGCGGGCGCGCAGGGAGCGGCCGCGCAAGGCGGCTTTCCGCGAGGACGCTCAGGGGGCGGCCCCAGCACGACCGCGCTCGTTCACTACTCGATGGCCCTCCTGCCGAAGGAGCCGATGATGGGGCGGCTGTTCGACTCGCGGGTCGGATTCTTCTCCGAGTCGTTCCAGGACTACGGCACCTCGGAGAACCGGGTGGCGAACCGACGTTTCATCACTCGATACCGACTCGAAAAGAAGGACCCGAATGAGGCGGTCTCGGAGCCGGTGCAACCGATCGTGTACTACATTAGCCGCGAGGTGCCGGAGAGGTGGCGGCCTTACGTCAAGAAGGGCGTCGAGGACTGGCAGCCTGCGTTCGAGCAAGCGGGATTTCGGAACGCGATTCTGTGCAAGGTGGCTCCGAGCGAAAAGGAAGACCCGGCTTGGAGCCCGGAGGATGCGCGCTATTCGGTCATCCGTTGGGCGCCCACGCCGACCGAGAACGCGATGGGCCCGAACGTGCACGACCCGAGGAGCGGCGAGATTCTCAGCGCGCACATCATCGTCTGGCACAATATCCTGAAGCTCGTCACCGATTGGTACTTCACACAAGCGTCGCCAAGCGATCCTCGCGCGCAGAAGCTTCCATTGCCGGACGATCTCGTGGGCGAGCTGCTGCGGTACGTGATCGCGCACGAGGTCGGACACACACTCGGCCTGCAGCACAACTTCAAGGCCAGCTCCAGCTACTCGATCGCCCAGCTTCGGAGCAGGGAGTTCACGGAGAAGTTCGGCAACGAGGCGAGCATCATGGACTACGGGCGGTTCAACTACGTCGCCCAGCCGGGGGACGGCGCGCGATTGATACCGGTCGTCGGTCCCTACGACAAGTTCGCGATCGAGTGGGGCTACAAGCCGATCCTCTCGGCGACGAATCCCGAAGAGGAGAAGCCCGAGCTCGACCGAATCGCGGCGCGCCAGGTGCAAGATCCGACGCTTCGATTCGGCGGAGGAGGCTTCGGCGGCTCCGATCCCTCGACGCAGACCGAAGACCTCGGCTCTGACGGCGTAGAGGCGACTAGGCTAGGCATGCAGAACCTGCGCCGGGTGATGGGCTACTTGGAGGCGGCGAGCACCAAGTTCGGAGAGCCTTACGACGACCTGAACGACATGTACGGCGAGGTTTGGGGCCAGTTCAACCTCGAGACGGGGCACGTAATGGCGATTGTGGGCGGGTCGGTGATGACGGATTATCACGCAGGCAGAGGGGGAGCGGTGTATGAGCCGGTTCCGCGAGAGCGCCAAAAGGCCGCCGTAAGGCTGCTCTGCGACGAAGTATTGTCGCCGCCCATTTGGATGGTCCCTAGCGGAGTCCTTTCCAAGATACAGCCGAGCGGGGCTTCCTCGCGCATGCTGTCCGCGCAGCAGCGGGTCCTCAATTCGCTCTTACAGGATTCTCGAATCGCCCGCATGGCGGAACTGGAATCGCAGCTCGGCGATCGGGCGTACGGTCCGCAGGAGCTCATCGACGACTTGCGCGCCGCGGTGTTCGCTTCGCTCAAGGCCGGCTCGCCGAAGGTGGACCTTTACGGCCGGCAGCTCCAGCGAGCTTACGTGCTCACCATGGCGGATAAGCTGTCGTCCAAGTCTAGCGAAATGCGGCCGCTCGCAGTCGGCGACCTGAAGAGGCTGCTTCCGCTGGTTCGCGGAACTATGGAGCGCACGTCAGACCGGGCTACGAAGCTACACCTCGACGACCTGGCCCGGTTGATCGAGGAGGCCTTGATGCCCAAGACCGTCGTGGAGGCGCCTGCCGCGCTGCCCGTCACGGGGGGCGGCCGCGGCCCCGGCGGCCCGCGTCCTCCCGAGCCGGAGTCCGTGCCGCCACGCAAGAGGTGCAGCCACGACCCGGGAGGCGGGCCGTGAGAGAAGGGTCGTTGTAAGAGACCCTCCCTCCCCATGCCGAGCGAAGCGATTTAACGCATGGACAATCCGCGGAATCTCCCCTCCCTATGCCGAGCGGAGCGAGGTAACGGAGGGACAATCCGCAGAATCTCCCCTCCCCATGCCGAGCGGAGCGAGGTAGGGGGAGGGGGCGGGGGTGGGGGTAGGCGCGTTGAGACACGAGAATCGAAACAAAAGCGCGAGATTCCAGGCGCGATCCTTTCGCAAAGATTTGAGCCTTGGTGAAAAGATCGTGTGGGACCTCGTCAAGAACGACGCTCTCGGAGTGCGGTTTCGCAGGCAGTTTCCGATCGACCGGTACTTCCTCGACTTCTATTGCGCGAAGGCAAAGCTTTGCATCGAAGTCGACGGCGAGCAACACGAGAGCCGCCTCGTTCGAGACGCCAGGAGAGACGAAGTCCTGAGTAAAAAGGGAATCGAGACGTTACGAGTTACCTCCCTAGAGGTCATTTGGTGGAGGGAGCGAGTCTTGGAACGTATTCGGTCCGTCTTGGCGGATCGCATCAAGTAATCGCCGGCCGGCCCGGAACCCCCACCCCTGTCCCCTCCCCCTACTCGGCTGAGCCTCGCATGGGGAGGGGGTTGTTATGGGTTGCGATCAAGTAATCGCCGGCCGGCCCGGAACCCCCACCCCTGTCCCCTCCCC
>Ga0187892_10001447_pt1 | contig 54115 bp, 49 predicted proteins | sample MA1701073metaG_FD_139345 | JGI IMG/M metagenome (GOLD analysis project Ga0187892, IMG submission 139345) | Bio-ooze microbial communities from a basaltic lava cave in the Kipuka Kanohina Cave System on the Island of Hawaii, USA - MA170107-3 metaG ...
CGCCAAGCAATCGAAGACTTTGTCAACGCTTACGGCCTAACGGCTAAACCCTTTGTCTGGCGCAAGCGAGAGGTCAAAGGATCTCAATTGAAAAATACTATCGTTAACTTACGCAGTTAAACATTAGCGCACGCCGTGGAGGGCCTTCTTCGCCTTTTCTATAGCCGCTTCGTGTTCTTTTACTCGATCGAAATAGCTTTGTTTGAGATGCCGCTTGCCGTTTGCGAGATGTTGCCAATCCTCCGGCTGGATGATTTTTGCCTTGTCTAAGGCCGCTTGTGCGTTCCGCACTTTCCCGCTGGCTGCCATCGTCGCTTGGCGCCTCTTCGCTGCCGGCGACTCGCTCTTTTTAGCCTGTTCAAGGGTTCGGTTTGCGCGTGCTCTTGTGACTTCGATCTGTTCCGCCGTAGGACCTGGCTGGATCGGGATCTCTTCAACTTGGCGCGCACCTACGGGTGGTTTGGACGAAAAGCTCACCCGTCCTTCGGAATCTACCGATTTATAGATCGGTTCCGAGGTGGCAAGGGAGTAACAAGAAAGCACAATTAGACTGATCCCGAAGCGAAAATAGGGGTACATGGTCGATGAGCCTGAAGTTCGATCCTCTCTCTAAAGCAAACAACCAAATTGCGATTTTTTCAAGTCGGATGTAGGCCACGGAAGAATCTGGCCTAGGAGCCTGTCGGACTTAGGGGATCGTAGCGAGGCGCGTGGGAAATCAGGACAGTTTTTCGATCATTTGAGGCGAATAGCGAGTTCTATTTAACGAAAATGATCGAAAAAATGGACTGATTTGCCACCGCCGCAGTAGATCCTCCTAAGTCCAACAGGCTCCTAGATCGCTAGTTGTCCATCGCCGTCCTGGCGGCGTAGTGCGTGGGCATCGGCTGCTTGCCCGAGGGATCTGTAAACTGGTCGTTAAGCCTTTGGACGTAAAGTCCCGTGTCCGAGATCACCCTGCTGATCCGCTTGCGGGCCCCGACTCCCCAACCCGTGGGGCTACTGGGTAAGAACGCTCGTAAGAACCCGGTATTCTTATGAAAGGCTCTGAGCAAAAATTCGCGCGTGCGCTCATCGTCTATGCTTTTCTCTAGGGTTTTAAAGACTCCTCGTGTCACGGCTTTTTGGATGAGGTAGTGTATAAGGGCCATTGCTCCCACCACCCCAGACAGCGCCACCCAGGGAAATACCTTATCTTGAAGCAAAGCCAGCCAAGGGGGGCTGAATCGCCCGTCCACCCAGTATCCGAGATAAAAGCTCAATCCGAAAGCCGCCAAGCCCAATACGCCAAAAACGATCAGATCGGCCTGCAGCACCTGCCTTCGCCAAAGCTTTCGGTGCGCTTGCAGTTGGGGCACCATTTCATTTTGGATTTTTCTTGCCGTTTCCTCCAACACCCCGATGATGCGGTAGGCGCGATCCACTTCGACCTGGTGTATTCGCTCGTAGATCTCTGCGAAGTCAAAATCACGTTTTTCTTCGAACCGCCGGCGCAGATTCTCATCCTCTATGCTCAGCGCAACATCTGGATTATAGATGGCGTAAGAGCGGCCCGCCGTTAGCCCCTTGTTGGCGAGCGCTCGTTGCCAGGCGGCGAACACTTTTTCCGGGTTATCCTCCCGCGCGGAAGTGTCGATCTGATTGAGCACGTAGAGAAACTTGTTCGAGTCCGCCCGGTTCATGGTGTTCGTGACCAGGTGATCTAAGGTATCCCGCATCGCGCCGGGTTCTGGATGCCGCGCATCGAACATCACGATCACTAAATCGGATAGATCCATAATGTGGTTTGTGAGCTTTAAGGTGGCGTCGCGTTGAGCATCGGCATCGAAGCCTGGGGAATCGATGATGATCTTGCCTCGCAGCTTTTCGCTGGCGCAGGTCTTCAGCTGCAGATAGGCGTCGACACGGCGTCCTTGGCCTTGCGCGACTTTCTCGATGTCTTCGCTGATCTGGTAGAAAGGAAAGCGCGGGTCCGCGTCTAAGGATCGGCCGGGAAGAATCCGAGGGGTGGGATCGCTGCTGTAGCACAGAACCGTGAACTTGTCATCCACGGCCTGATTGCCGGTGGGTTGCAGTTGTAGTCCCAGATAGTAGTTGATAAAGCTCGATTTGCCGGAGGAGTATAGCCCAAGCACAGAGAGCAAGGGCCACCAGGGGACACGGATCGCAAACGATTCGTTGGGATCGAGTAAGCCGAGCCGGTAGGCCACTCGGTCGAGCTGACGGAAACTCTGCACGACCTGTAGCAGAACGGGATTTTCTTTATGCAGATGTGTTTCGAGTTGTTTTAAGCGCTCTCTTAGCTGCTTTATTGTGGTGCCGCTTTGCGCCATAGTCGTCCTCCCACCCCGTTGCCGTTTCTCTGGCTGCCTGAGTATAACATAGCGTCAATGCGGGGTACCGGTGGATCTATGGTGACCACTTCGCTCGAGGTCTCGGACATCGCTGTGCTCATACCCCGGAGTGCATCGGTTGCAAGACACAGGATAAACGAGCTTTGTCATCGAATAGCCGCATAAACAAATAACAAACCGCTCCAAAGGGCAGGTAGGCCGCATAACCCGCAAGCGGCATATGAAACAGGTGGAACCGCTGCACGAAAGGGACCGCGTATTCCCAATGCGCGCGGCTCCGGTAGTTCCACATCTCCCATAACAGACCACAGATAAGCGCCGCGAGCGCAGGCAGCCCGATCGGCCGCCAATCGCCTCGGCTAAGCCGGGACAAGACATCGCTCTCGCCGCTGGACATGCTGGAGAGGATAAACAAAGGGGAGATCCAGAGGGCGGGGAAAGCGTATCGCGGATGGGTACCGAGCATGACGAGCCCGAGGAGGCTGAGGAAAAGACCACCGGTAAGGAGAGCTCGCATGGGTGTCACCCTTAGCGGATTGAGTCCCGTAAAGGCGCGCTGCAAGCGGTGAAAGCTCGCGAGCCATTGGGTCGTGCTCAACACCGCGGGCAATACGGTGGAGAAGCTCACGCTGCCAACGATAAACTGCTCCAGAGGCGTTATTACCGGTGAGTCGACATAATACCAGTTGCCCCCGAACTGGTTCAGGTATTCAAAAAGCCACCAAAAATAGGCGCTCAAGGGAAATAAGGCCACAAAGAAGACGGGGGCATCTAGCAGCAGGCAGCGCCCAGTACGTCGATAGCACAACGCATTCACGAGCAGGATGTAACCTAACCACAAGGGGGTAAACGTGTGGTCTTGTAGGGGCTCAAACCATGAAAAGCGCGTCCAGGCGAACACCCAAGCGACTACCATCACTCCCATGCCGAGCATGCCCCACCAAGGCAGCGCTCGGCGGGAGCTTGCTCGCGTTCGGGCGTGGATATCGTCATCTGCCAGGCGCCTTGCAAAAGGGAATAAGGCCACAAAGGTGATCCCAGCGACGCCTAAGAATACGGGCCAGGAGAATCCAGAAGCCGCAATCGCCGCAGGCGAAGGCGGAAACTTGATAAAAGCCATCAGCGGTGCTCCCTGAAAGACGGCACCGAATAGCGGTGGCGCTAGCAATAACAACGGGAAAACGATAAGTCGGGCGATCAGCTTGAAAACCATGCGAGATGATCGAGGTGGTTTATAGAAGACTATTTTGCCACGAACCGAGGTCGCGAAGGTTGTGAAAAGCTCTGCTCAGAGGCGACACTTATGTTAGGCTAATTTACTTTACGGTGCACCCTATGAGAATCCCCAAGTGCGGTTCGCACAAATGTTGGTCCATAGGAGTGATGGGCTTGATGAGCCTATGCGCTTGCAGCCTAGAGACGGACGCCGGATGCGATGCGGACGCAACCCGCGATCTCCGCAATGCGGCTGCGATCGGCAACCCGCAAGCGCAGAATGATCTCGCACGCATGTATGAATACGGTGAGTGCGTTTCCAGGGATTTCGATGAGGCGGCGAAATGGTATCGCGCCGCCGCATCCCAAGGGCATGCGAACGCGCAGAAGGTCCTCGGTTTCATGTATGCGGGAGGCATGGGCGTGCCGCAAGACAGCGTGCAAGCGGTAAACTGGTTCCGCAAGGCGGCCGAACAAGGCCATCCAGAGGCCCAAGTCGGTTTGGGCCTCGCTTATTTTAGAGGAGCCGGTGTGGCACGAGATCTCGAGCAGGCGCGGTTGTGGTTTGAGCGCTCCGCGTCCCAAGGCTACGCCCGCGGACAGTTTAATCTTGGCCATTTGTACGAAACCGGCCACGGTATCGGGCAAGATGATGTGCAAGCCTACAAATGGTATAAGCTCGCGTTGGAGGCCGGTTATCCCCGATCGAGTGCTCGTCTTAAGGTGCTTAACGAGCGTATGAGCAGCGAGCAGATGGAAGCGGCGAGTGAGCTGGCCGGCGAGTGGAAACCAACGGTGTCACCCTAGCGGATATTTAACATAATACATATTATACGAATATGTGTTTCGATAAGGGTGGACACGCCTGGATTACTTTCGTTAAAATAATATGCCATAAACAAGTAAAAATATATTTCTAATAGATATAACGTTATGTTCGATGGAGGGGGTCCCATGACCACGTGGAAAGAACGCCTCGCTGATCAGATCTCGCCAGAGCTCGAGCGCGAGATCGATATTTTCGAGAACCAGATCGAATTAAAACGCCTCGGCAAGATGGAAGATAGGCTGTTTGCTGAAACGCGCTTGCGCCGGGGCGTGTACGGCCAGCGCTACGACAATGGCCAGCGCCATGACGGCGTCGCCACCCGCACCCTCGAGTTTCCCGCTGGAGAGTTGACTAAGGGGCCGGATACGCTCTGGGACGCGCCCGGCATGGTACGCATCAAAATCCCGTTCGGGGGTCTGAGCCCCGAGCAAATGGACATCCACGCAGATCTCGCCGAGGAATACTCAGACGGGATCTGCCATGTGACCACACGTCAGGACATACAACTGCACTTCGTACACATCGATGACACGCCCGATCTGATGCGCCGCTTAGCGGCAGTCGGGATCACCACCCGGGAGGCCTGCGGTAACGCCGTGCGAAACGTGACCGCTTGCCCACTGGCAGGCGTATGCCACGAGGAAACCTTCGATGTCACGCCCTATGCGGAGGCCTGCGCCCAGTTTCTGCTGGGACACACCGACACCCAGGACTTTGGACGAAAGTTCAAGATCGCCTTTTCTGGCTGCGCGCATAAAGCCTGTGGATTGGTACGCATGCACGATCTCGGCTTCATTGCGCGAACCCATGTGCAAGACGGCATCGAGCGAAGGGGATTCGAAATGTACGTGGGGGGTGGCTTAGGGGCCGTGCCGTATGCAGCCAAGCTGTTCGATGAGTTCGTTCCCGAGGAAGAAATCCTTCCCTTGGCGCAGGCCATTTCGCGGATCTTTGCCCGTTATGGAGAGAAGCGGAACCGGGGTCGTGCGCGGATCAAGTTCCTGATTGAGAAACTTGGCATTGAGAAGTTTCGCGAGTTGGTCCTGGCCGAGCGGGCCATTCTGCCGCCCGAGAAGCGCTGGACTCGTTACCTGGACACCCTCCCCGTCTACGGAGAAAAGGCGCTAAAGCCGGGAGCTAAGCTCAACGGGGCTGTAGGGAACGCTGAATTTGGGGCCTGGCGGGCCACGAACGTCTATTCTCAAAAGCAAAACGGCTATGCGGTCGCCACCGTTACCCTGCCCCAGGGCGATATCACGTCTTGGCAGATGCGTCGTCTGGCAGACATCGGACGTAAATTCGTGGGCGACACTATCCGCACCACGGTAGAGCAGAACATCGTTCTGCGTTGGGTCCCAGAAGCCGATCTGCCCGCCCTGCACCAGGAGCTTGCGGCGATCGGGCTGGGGGCGGCTGGCGTCGGCACCATCCTGGATATCACCGCCTGCCCGGGCACCGATACCTGTAAGCTTGGGATCGCCTCTTCCCGCGGATTGGCCGCCGAGCTCGGCGTGCGGCTTGCGGCAAAGGAACAGACGTTCGATCAGGCGATTCGGGATCTGCACATAAAGATCAGCGGTTGTTTCAACTCCTGCGGACAGCATCACCTGGCCGATTTAGGTTTCTATGGCGTCAGCCGCAAGATGGGCGGCACCACGGTGCCGCACTTTCGGGTGGTCTTGGGAGGTCAGTGGGAAAATAACGCCGGCGCTTATGGGCTCACCATAGGTGCCGTGCCGTCAAAACGCATTCCGGACTTCATCGATCGGATCACAGAAAGGTACCTTGCCGAACGGGAGAAAGGCGAAACCTTTAGATCCTTTATCCAACGTGCCGGCAAAAAAGAGTTAAAAGCCCTCGTCGACGCCTTGGCCGAAGTGCCTCCGTACGCGCTCGATCGTTCCTACTGCTCCGATTGGCGCGATCCGCGCGAGTTTACGATAGCCGATATCGGCGTGGGAGAATGCGCGGGTGAAGTCGTGTCCCGCATCGACTTCGATTTGCAGTCGGCCGAGCGGTTTTACTTCGAAGCCCAGCTGTATTTCGACGATGGCCTATACGAGAAAGCCGACCGTGCCGCCTACAGCGCCATGCTGGAGGCAGCCAGGGGGCTTATCCGCACGCAATATCAGGACATAGCGGATGACGCCGATACCGTTGTGAACCAGTTTCGCCAGCGCTTGTATGACCCGGGGTTGTTTCAAGATAAGTATGCGGGAGGAAAGTTTGCCGAGTATCTATTTCATCGTCATGCCGACAAAAATAGAGAATTCAACCACGAAAAGGCGCGTTACCTGATCGAAGAGGCGCAGCTTTTCATCGAGGCGGCTTACGCTTGTCACGGGCGCCTGCTCGAGCAGCGCCAGCCCTGGACCATAGCACTAGGAAAGACAGCCAGCGCCTAGAGCCTGTCGGACTGGATGAATCTACTACGGCGGTGGGAAATCGGTCCATTTTCCCGATCATTTTCGTTGAGTCGAACGCGCTATTCGCCTCGAATGATCGAAAAACTGTCCTCGATTAGGCCGATGGATCTGCATCGGATCGGGGTCAAGTGCTTTTTCAGGGACGGCGCCATCCTCCCCTTGCATGAATACATTCCCATCTTTCACCGCTGGATCCAGACGGGAGCATTGGCTGACCTGTTGATCGATGTGGCTGACTACAGCCACGTCCATGCTGGACCCGGGATCTTGCTCGTTGCCCACGAAGGCAACTACGGTATCGACGAGACCGGCGGCCGACGCGGTCTGGTCTATTACAGCAAGCGCCCTCTGGATGGTCAGCTCGCAACGCGCCTGCAAACTGCCTGCAAAAAGCTGCTCACAGCCTGCGTGCGACTGGAGCAGGAGCCGGGGCTACAAGGACGCTTGCATTTCCTCGGGAACGAGTTACAGATCTTCGCCAATGACAGACTAACAGCCCCCAATACCGAGGAAACACTGGCTGCCTTGGCGCCCGCCATTAGTCAATTTCTGACTACTCTCTACTCCGGAGACAATTACAATCTTTCCCCTGAGGCAGATCCGAAAGAGCGCTTTAGCGTCACCGTCGAGTCCCCTATCCCAGTGACGGTGAATAAGTTGTTGCAGCGCCTCCAGGATTGAAAAGCCGCATCGAGGCGGATAGGGATAGTTAGGCGCTTAAGCTCCCCCTACGATGAAAGAGAGCGGATAAATCCGCTCTCTTTATTTCTTCTAGCTGGTTACAGCACCCTACTCTAGTCTCCTTTGGACCATTTGAGAAGGTAAAAACCACCTGCGCCGAGGATTATCAGCACGAGTATGATTGTCATCACAGAGTCCATAGCTATACCTCCGTCAGATATTGTTTTATTTAAAGCTAACCCGCCAGGATGGGATCAGCCTCCCATCCCCGGTTCAATTATAAAGCACTACTCAAGGATTGGGTCAATAAGGAGAATCCACCCGGATCCACCATACATCACGCTTTGCCGGACCAATTAAACGCTCAGTCAATGGCAGACATTCGAGTTAACCGAGCAGGCCCACGGCTATTGGATGGGCTGCGCTGGGCATTGGCGTTTCTCGCGCTTTGTGCAGGGTTGATTTCGGTGATGCAGGTCCCGCACCGAGCACTCTGGGTCCCTTCCGTGATCGCAAAGGAATGGGGACACCTTATCGCACTCTTGCTGATCCCGCTGCTTTTCTGGTGCTTGCAGGGCCGAAAGTCATGGACAGCCGTCGCGGCCACTTGTGCAGCAGGCTTACTGTTGAGCCCGCTGATAGGTGCACTGCGTGTTGCGAACGTGCTGCCCCTTGCCCTGGAAAAGACCTTTGGCACGCCTCCCCTCCCCTCTCCTTTCCAGCCGCGGGCGAAGCCGCTCGTGCTTGCGGACCTTGCCCATTTTTCGGTACCCGGACTATCGGCTCGAACCGTAAGCTTCAGGCCAGATTTGAACTTGGATCTGTACCGCCTCGCCGATTCAAAGCCATTGCCTGCAGTCGTCGTCATCCATGGAGGATCTTGGCATTACGGGGATTCCGGGCAAATTCCTGCGATCAATCGGTACTTGGCGCAGCGTGGCTACGCGGTAGCGGCAGTGAATTATCGCAAGGCCCCCGAAAACCCGTTCCCTGCCGCACGCGATGATGTCATCGCCGCCATCCGATTCCTGAAATCGCATGCAAACACTCTCGGTATTGATCCCCAGCGGCTGGTGCTCTTGGGCCGCTCCGCCGGCGGTCACTTGGCGCTCGTTGTCGCCTATGGCGTTCAGGATCCCGCGATCCGGGGTGTGATCAGCCTTTATGCGCCGACTGATTTGGTATGGAGTTGGGAGCATCCGGGAAATCCGCGGGTGGTGGACACCTATGGTTTGCTGCGAAACTTCCTCGGCGGCTCACCGCGGCAAAAACCCGAAGCCTATCGTAATGCATCGCCTTTGCAGCTTGCGCACGGCCGCGTTCCCCCTACACTACTGTTGCATGGAGGCCGGGACGAAATGGTGTGGTCCAAGCAAGCGGAGCGCTTATCGCAGCGGCTCACGCAGCTGGGATGTGCGCACTTATTCATCCCCCTTCCATGGGCCGACCACGGTTTTGACGCGAATCTCTGGGGACCTTCGGGGCAGATCTATTTATATGCTCTGGAGCGTTTTCTCTTGGGGCTAAACGCGGAGCGAAAGCAATGAGCGCAGATGATTCCCCTTCGATACCTCAGGATTCCTTGTCATCGGGCCTGGTTAAAAATCCCGCTGACACCCCTGCATGGCAAGCTTTGCTTGCGCATCATCGATCGATGGCCGATCGGCACATGCGCGATCTCTTTCGCCAAGACCCTGATCGAGGAACGCGATTGTCTTTGGAGGCAGCTGGCCTGTTCTTGGACTTCTCTAAAAACCGCATCGTCGATGAAACGCTACGCCTGCTGTGTGCTTTGGCCGAGGAATGCGGCGTGACGGAGGCCATCGACGACATGTTCCGCGGCGCAAAGCTGAACAACACCGAGCAGCGGGCGGTTCTGCACACAGCCTTACGCAAGCGCACTGATGAGCCGGTCCTCCTCGACGGCAAAAACGTGATGCCTTGCGTTTTGGCTGAGCTTGAAAAAATGCGCAGCTTCTGCCATGCCGTGCATCGCGGGCAGTGGCGAGGGTATAGCGGCAAGCGCTTGACTGACGCCGTCCACATCGGCATCGGCGGATCTCATCTTGGGCCTCTTTTGGTGACCCAGGCGCTCATCCCCTACCGCAACCCTGGCATGCGGGTGCATTTCGTGTCCAACGTGGATAGCGCCGATATCTATGACACGCTCTCACAACTGGATCCCGAGACCACGCTGTTTATCGTCGCCTCCAAGACCTTTACGACTCAGGAGACCATGGCCAACGCGCAGACGGCAAAACAATGGTTCCTGTCCAAAGCGCGGGACGCTTCCGCTGTGGCGCGCCATTTCGTCGCCTTATCGACGAATCTGGCAGCGACCAAACAATTTGGGATCGCCAACGACAATGTGTTTGAGTTTTGGGATTGGGTCGGCGGCCGCTACTCCGTGTGGTCTAGCATCGGTTTGGCTGTGGTCCTGAGCATCGGCATGGAGAACTTCGAGGAACTTCTAACCGGTGCACAGCTGATGGATGAACATTTTCGCGCTACCGATATATGCCGCAACGCGCCGCTTATCCTCGCTTTACTCGGCGTTTGGTACGTGAACTTTTTCGGCATACATTCCCATGCCATCATCCCCTATGACATCCACCTGGGGCGACTGCCTAGCTACCTGCAGCAGCTAGACATGGAAAGCAATGGCAAGTCCGTTAATCGGGATGGCCAAGCAGTGGATTACGCCACGGGAGCGGTCATTTGGGGCGCCCCTGGCACGGACAGCCAACACGCTTTCTTTCAGCTCTTGCACCAAGGAACGCACGTCATTCCGGTCGATTTCATCCTCGGCCGAGAAAATCATTATCCCATGGGGAAGCATCAGGAGATGTTGCTGGCCAACTGCCTAGGGCAAGCCGAAGCTTTGATGCGGGGCAAGACAGTAGCGGAGGTTAGCGCCGATCTTCTCACCGCAGGCATGCCGCCTGCTGAGATAGAACGATTGGCTCCCCACCGGACTTTTCCAGGAAACAAGCCGAGCACTATGATCCTCTATGAGAAGCTCACGCCGAGAACCCTAGGCGCGCTGCTTGCCCTTTACGAGCATAAGGTGTTCGTCCAAGGTCGCATTTGGGGGATCAACTCTTTCGACCAATGGGGAGTTGAGCTGGGCAAACAGCTAACCGGCCCCATCTTGAGTCAGCTAACGGGTGGACAAACCAGCGAGCATGACAGCTCCACGGCTAATCTCATCGCGCTGTGTAGCGCAGCCGGTACCGACTAAACCCGAACCGATGAAGGTTAGGGGCCAGACCAACGCAATCCAGCCGATCGACCGCCTGCTCCCTGGGTGTTGAAGCTTTCACACCGCCTCAGGCTTTCTCTTTAGCTACGGCGCGCCTCAGGCAATAAGAGTTGCGATGTTCTGCGAACCATCGTTATAAGAACCCTGGTTGAACCCAAGCCATGCCGTTGCTATGATGACCACTCTTACTGGTCACTTAGGAGCAGCCATGGAAATTCCCGCCACAGAATTCAAAGCGAAGTGTTTGAAATTAATGGATAAGGTTGCAAAAACACGAGAGCCGGTGCTCATTACCAAACGAGGCAAGCCGATCGCCAAGCTCGTCCCGGCGGAAGAGCAGCCGAAAAGTTTATACGGTTGCATGAAAGGCACGGTCGAGATCCTGGGCGATATCGTGAGTCCATTGGAGGTGGAATGGGAGACCGAGGCCGAGACGGAGCCAAACTTTTATCCGAGACCGGGTAAGGGATGAGCGCCGTCGCGCGCTTGTTGCTGGATACCCATGCCTGGCTGTGGTTTTTGGGTGGAACGGATGGCCGTCTGTCGAAAAATCTGATCGCCCGCATCGAAGCGGCGTCCGGCGCGGGACAGCTGTGGATGTCCGTCATTTCAATCTGGGAAATCGGTCTGCTCGAAGCGAAAGGCCGCGTGCACCTTGAGATGACCGTGGAAGACTGGGTCGCTGAAGCGCTTGCAAAACCCGGCGTCCGGCTGGCCAATCTTGAACCCGCCATCGCATTAGCGGCCAGCCGCCTGCCCGGCGTCTTCCTCGCCGATCCCGCTGACCGGTTTCTAGTAGCAACAGCTAGGGCGTTGAATGCCGTGCTGGTCACCGCCGACAAGCGGATCATCGGATACGCCAAACATGGCTATTTGAAGGTCGTCACCATCTAGGAGGCCTGTCGGACTTGGTTGAGGCGTGTGCTTCGTGCCGCCTACCACGCGGCCCTCCTTGCCATCGCCCATGCGCTGCGCGAGGACCTGCAAGTACACCAGGGTGGCGCCGAGCATCTTAACCGCGAAGGCTTCCCCTGTTTTTTTAAATGCGCATTACAATATAGAAGCGTCTTACTTGACAGTGTGGTATCCGGGTGACGAAACTTTAACTGCGGGGGGATCGCAGACACAATCATGGCTTGAATGGAAAGAGGAAGGGAGAAACCCATGCAACACCGGACTATTGCTTTCGATACTCACCACTTTGAGGGCGCGCTCACCGAGGCGCTTGTTGAGAGCGGGGAGCTTGCGCCGCAATCGCTTACCCAGCACCAGGAGCTCGCGCTTCGCTTTGCCGATTATTATAGCCACCTCTGCCGCTTGCCCCGGCGCGCCCGGCGTGCCCTGCAGCGGCAGTGGAAGCGTTCCTTGGCGACCATCGCTCTGCTCTTGGCCTTGGGTCAGGCACCGGCGCTAGCGGCCACCATTGCCGTAGCGCCGGGCACGCCACCGCCCATTAATCCCGACGGGCGCTGCTCGCTGATCGAGGCGATGGAGAACGCCAACGGCGGCGCCATCCATGCGGACTGCGTGGCGGGGGCAGCGGGGGCGGATATTATTACCTTGCCCGCGGGTAGCACGCAGTCTTTGACCGAGGCGCATAACGCGGACAATGGCCTGCCGGTGGTGGCGAGCCGGATCACCATCCAGGGTAACGACAGCACGATCACCGGGATCCCCGCGTCGCTTGGTGGCTATGTCCGCATTCTGGCCGTCGGTGCCTCGGGCAATCTCACAGTCAATGACTGCACGATCACCGGAGGAGATATGTACTTTGGCGGGGGCGGCGGGATCGCCAACTTCGGAGGCACCCTCACCCTCAACAGCAGCACCGTCTCAGACAATGGCGGGGACGGAATACTGAACGAAGGTACCCTCACGCTCAACAAGAGCACGGTCTCGAACAACGGGGCTTTTTATTATGGGGGAGTGGAAAATCGGGGCACGATGACCATGACCGATAGCGCCGTGTCGGACAACAGCGCTAGATTCGTCGGAGGCGTAGTTAACGCTGGCAGCCTCACGGTCACCGATAGCAGCATTTCGGGCAATAGCGTCTCCCGCTACGTTGGCGGTTTGGACAATCGCGGCACTGCAACGCTGATCAACAGCACCGTCTCAAAAAATACCGCTTACGGCTACCCTTATGCTTACGACGGCAGCGCCGGTGGCGTGGAGAACTCCGGCACGCTTGTTCTGACCAACAGCACCGTCTCGGGCAACCTAGGCAACCAACCCGTAGCCTTCGATGCCCCCGGCGCGGGTGGTATCAAAAACGGCAAGACCCTGATCGTGACCCACAGCACCATCTCGGGCAACCAGTCTACCTCGAGCGACCCGTCTACGCGTGGTGGCGGGGGCGGGATAACAAATGCCGGCAAGCTCGTCCTGAAACGCACCTTGGTCTCGGGCAACAGCGGTCCCGAGGCGGCCGAGATGTTGCACGATTCCGGCAGCCTCACCGTCAACAAATTCAACCTGCTTGGCCACAGCGGCGACTCCGGGGTGGTGGGCTTTATTCCAGGAGCTAAGGACATCGTCCCGACTCAAGCGCTGAACCAAATACTCGGTCCTCTGGCCAATAACGGCGGAGCGACCAACACCCATGCGCTCGTTGCCGCAAGCCCCGCCCTCGATGCCGTAGACGCCGGCTGTCCGCCCCCCGCTACCGACCAGCGCGGCGAGCGCCGGCCGCGTGACGGCGATGGAGACGGCACGGCGCTCCTGCGACACCGGCGCCTTCGAGCGCACGCTGGCGGCATCTAGCTGTGCCGGGGGGCCCACCTCCGGCTGCATGGTCAATGGGCGCCCCAATCGGCTCTGCCTCGGCACCGCGGGTGCCGATGTCATCCTCGGCAACAACGCCAACAATGTCATTCAAGGGCTTGAGGGGAATGACTCGATCCGGGGCGGCCAGGGAGACGATGTGGTCTGTGGGGGTAGCGGGGGGGATAAGCTGTTTGGCGAAAAGGGCGACGATCAGCTTTTCGGTAACGCGGGGAATGACGCCCTCGACGGGGGCACGGGTCCAGATACCTGCGACGGCGGCGTTGGCTCGGGAGACAGCGCCGTGAACTGCAATACGGTGCTTGGCGTGCCTTGAAGAGGCATTGGGATTGAGGCGGCGCGGGCTCGCCAAACCGCGCCCGCCTCGTTTTTGGTTGCGATGTCTTTTTAATCGCGTTGATCCCTGACCCTTAGCGTTTTGCCAGATGGTCAATGGTCCGCCTGAATGCTTGCCGCCCTTAGTCCAGGCGCTCGCGAGCGTACACACGAGCAACCTGCCCGAGCTCTTCGAGCAGCTTCAGATCAGCCTCGTGGTCTCCACCTATCAAGCCGGCAAGGTGATCCTGGTGCGCAGCAACGGGGGTGTGCTCAACACCCACTTTTGCAGCTTCGGGAAGCCGATGGGGATCGCTGCCGACCGCGCGCGGCTCACCATTGGAGGCGCCAACACCGTTTGGTATTACCGCAACGTGCCGGCGGTCGCCGCGAAGCTTGAGCCCCAGGACAAGTATGACGCGTGTTACCTCCCGCGGCGCCTCCATGTCACCGGCGACATCGATATCCACGAGTTGGCCTATGACGGGACGGGCGAGCTCTGGGTCGTCAACACCCGTTTTGGCTGTCTCTGTACGCTTGACCTGGACCATAGCTTTCACCCCCACTGGCGCCCCCCCTTCTTGAGCGCGCTCGCCCCCGAGGATCGCTGCCATCTGAACGGGCTGGCGATGGTGGAGGGGCGGCCGAAGTACGCGAGCGCGCTCGGTGAGACCGACACCGAGGGCGGCTGGAGGACCAACAAGGCGCGGGGGGGGATCTTGATCGATATCGAGGAGGACGCCGTGCTCCTGCGTGGCTTGTCGATGCCGCACTCCCCGCGCTGGTATCAGGGGAGGCTGTGGATGCTGGAGTCCGGGGAGGGCAGTCTGGCGGTCGCCGATCTTGAAGATCGCCGCTGGCGTATGGTGGCCGAGTTGCCAGGATTTACCCGCGGTATAGACTTTGTTGGGCCTCTCGCCTTCATCGGCCTGTCTCAAGTGCGGGAAAGCGCCGTGTTCAGCGGGATCCCCCTGGTGGCGCGCTTGAAAGAACGCACCTGCGGGGTGTGGGTGGTCAATATCGAGACCGGTCAGACGGTGGGCTTTCTGCGCTTCGAGTCTGGGGTGCAGGAGATCTTCGCGGTGCAGGTCTTACCGGGGTTGCGCTTCCCCCAGCTTCTCGAGTGGGGGGATGAGCACCTTGCCCACTCCTATGTGCTGCCCGATGAGGCGCTTTCCCAGGTCAAGCTTCCGAGCGAGGAAGAGCTTGCCCGATCGCCCGCTTTCCATTTCCAGCGCGCCACCATCCTCTACCACGAAGGCAAGCTCAAAGAGGCCGTTGCCGCCTACCGCCAATGCATGGCCTTGGACCCCACTTTTCCCAACGCCCGCTATAACCTCGGGATCGCGCTCGGGGATCTCGAAGAGTACGCAGAAGCGACCGCCACGATGGAAGCCGTGATCGAGGCGGAGCCCGAGCGAGCCGAGGCCTACAACAGCCTCGGTTATCTGGTCAGCTGCCAGGGCCGAGCTCGGCAAGCCCTCGCCCACTACGAGTGCGCCATCGCGCAGCGGCCCGAGTACCCCGAAGCGCACTTCAACTTGGGTGTAACGCTGCTGCAATTGGGTGATTACCCGGGTGGCTTCACCGAGTACGAGTGGCGCTGGCAGACCGGCCAGTTTGCGCCTTTTAGCTGGCTGCATCCACAGTGGGATGGCCGCCCTATCCCCAAGCAGATTCTGATGATATACACAGAGCAAGGCGCGGGCGATGCGCTCCAGTTCGCCCGTTACCTGCCGCTGGCCGCCGAGCGCTGCGGCAAGCTCATTGTGGTCTGCATGGCGGATCTGCTTCCGGTGTTCGCCACCATACCGGGGATCACCGAGCTGCGTGAACCCGGGCAAATAGGGGTGCGCGAGTTCGATGTCCACCTGCCGCTCTTGAGCCTGCCGCGGGTTTTCGCGACTACGCGTGAGAGCATTCCAGCCCCGATCCCTTATTTCGATGTCGCGGCCATGCTCCGGCGCAAAGGGATGGCATCGCCCCGCTTACCCGCTTCTTCTCAGCTTAAGCTTGGGCTGGCCTGGGCCGGGAGTACAAGCTACAAGCACGATTGCCAGCGCTCGTGCTCGCTCGCGGCGTTCCTGCCGGTGCTCGAGATCCCCGGCATCGAGTTCTATAGCTTGCAGAAAGGGCCGCAGAGCCAGGAGCTCCAGCGCCTGCCTCCTGGGGTCACGGTGCATGATCTGGATGGTTCGTTGAATGACTTTGGAGATACCGCGCTGCTCATCGACCAACTGGACCTGTTGATCACGGTCGACACCGCGGTCGCGCATCTCGCAGGGGCTTTGGGCAAACCGGTCTGGACCCTGCTCCCCCATGTGCCCGACTGGCGCTGGGGTTTGGAAGGCGAGAGCACGCCCTGGTATCCCGGCATGCGGCTCTTTCGCCAGCCTCGCAGAGGCGATTGGGAAGAGGTGATAGCACGGGTAGCCCAAGCGCTAGGAGAGTGGAAACACCCCAGATCACTCTACCTGGCCAACGAGCAATGATTTACCGAAGCTTCCCCAATCAACGCTCTGACTACCAATTCGTGGCTGAGCAGTTCAAACAAATCGGCGGCCCAACGAAAAAGTCTGTGGTGGGTGAATGAGTGCCGACTAAACCGGCTCTGCGGTCTTCTTGGCAGTCAGCGACAAACGTTTGATCAAGGTGCGCAAGAAAACCTTGTAAAAGCGCAGCTGGCACTCGGTGGATAAGCGCTGGATAGAGGTCGAATTGATCCCTATCAGACTGATAGGGCCGTCTGCCACGATCGAGGCGGTGCGCCTCTCCTTGGATAGATAGCCCATTTCGCCGAAACAGTCGCCTTTTTTAAGCTTTCTGATCAGCGCATCGCCGTTTTTTACTAATACCTCGCCGTTCACTAAGACATAGAAACAGTCCTCTATCTCACCTTCGGTGATCACCCCAGCGTTCGCTCCCAGCTCCTGCCATAGACCACCGTTGACGATCTCCCACAGCTCGCTATGCGAGAACTCGGTAAAGAACTCCAGATCGCGCAGGATAAGGAATTTTTCCTTAGCCGAAATGTCGACCTCCGGCTGGTTTAAGTGTTTGTATAGCACGGAAAGATCGTGCGCGAGATCGAGCCCCGACCGATAGCGGGCACGCTTATCTTTCTGCAACGCCCTCAAGGTGATTTGCTCCACCGCTGGCGGGATCTCGGGGCGCAGTTCTCGCAGGGAGAGCGGGAGCTCGTTCGCGATCTTGTTAATGAGCTTTGGAAAGGTGTCGGCAGCAAAGGGATGCTCTCCCGTTAGCATTTCGTACATCAAGATCCCTAGTGAGAAAAGATCGGCCTGCGGCGTGATCGGCTCTTCATTGATTTGCTCCGGCGACATGTACCGCGGCGAGCCCACGAAGGCCGTGGCCTTAGTGAGAGTGGACTCCGTACACGCTCTAAAAGCAACACTGAAATCGGCTATTTTTACGTCGTTATCCGCCGTGAGCAGGATGTTGGAGGGCTTGATATCGCGGTGGGTTATTCCCTGCTTGTGCGCATAATCTAAAGCTTTTGCGCACTTAAAGACGATCTCCACCGCCGCCTCCACCCGCAAAAGGTTCTGTTTTCGACAATGGGCCTTGAGCGTCTTGCTACCTTCTATCAATTCCGTCACCAGGTAACAGGTGTCTCCCTCAATGCCCGCATCGTATATCGCGAGTATGTTGGGGTGCTTGAGGGAACCTGCGGTCTGGGCTTCGTTGAAAAATAGCTTGCGATATCGTTTGCCTTCGTCATCATCAAGCTGACTCGCTATCAATACCTTGATCGCGACACGACGATTGATGTAGGGATCGTGCGCTAAATACACCGTCCCCATGCTACCCCGTCCAATGATGTCGATTAATTCGTACTTCCCCAATCGGGGATGATCAGAGGGAATCATCGCATCACTTATTCTCGTTCCGGGCCGATCATTAAACACCACCCTCTAAGACATCATCGCCTTGTTTTGGGCGCCACCACCTGAAGTCTAGCCGCTGCGCCGCCGAAGTGCCGAGTTTGATCCCTCTCCGCCAACGCTCCTAGAGCAAAAACAGTGTCGCAAGCCCGAGAAACGACGTAAAGCCCACGACATCGGTCACCGTGGTCAGGATCACGCCGCCGGCCAGCGCCGGATCGATACGCACCGCCTTCAGGGCTAAAGGCAATAAAGCCCCTGTGAAGGCGGCCGCAAACAAGTTGATAAAGATAGCCGTCCCGAACACCGCTCCTAGCTCTAGGGTCCCAAACCACGCGAAGGCGATCAGTCCCACTACGATCGCCCACAGCAACCCGTTCACGACAGCGACCGCCAGCTCCTTAAAAAGCAGTGCGCGGGCGTTGGAGGCGCTCACCTGGCCCAGCGCTAGACCGCGGATGACAATGGTCAGGGTCTGGCTGCCTGCGATCCCGCCCATGCTCGCGACCACGGGCATCAATACGGCGAGAGCGACCAACTGCTCGATGGTATGCTCGAAGCGCCCGATCACCCAAGCGGCGAGAAACGCCGTGGCAAGATTGACACCCAGCCACATGGCGCGCCGCTTGGTGCTGGCCAGCACAGGTGCGAACATATCGTTTTCCTCGTCGAGTCCAGCCAAGCTCATCAGCGAATGGTCGCTTTGGTCACGGATCACGTCGACCACATCATCGACGGTGATCCGTCCCAACAACTGTCCGTGTTCATTGACCACGGCCGCAGAGAGCAGGTCGCGCTGCTCAAATAGTTTCGCCACATCGGCCGACGGGGTGCTCACGGCTATGACTTCGGTTTGAGTATCCATAACTTCACTCACCGCCGCTTCGGGGGCAGCGCATAGGATGGTGGTAAGGGGAAGCAGCCCTAGGTATCTGTTCTCGCGATCGACGACGATCAGGGTATCGGTTTTGGCGGGTAGCTTACTCTGCCACCGCAGGTAGCGGATAACCGTCTCCAGGGCAACATCACTGCGCACCGTGACGACATCGATGTTCATCAACCCCCCGGCGGTGTGTTCCGAGAACGAGAGCGCGGAGGCGATGCGGGCGCGATTCTGCGCATCGAGCGACTGCAGCACCTCGTCGACCATCGTGTGCGGCAGGTCTTGCAATATGTCGGCTGCATCATCTGTCTCCAGCTCTTTGGTGACGGCGGCGACTTCCTTCGGCTGCATCTGCTCCAGTAAGGCTGTGCGCACCCCATCCTGCGCATGCGAGAGGACATCGCCTTCCAGCTCCGGAGCGATATAACGCCACAGTTCATCACGCTCGCGGGTGGGAAGGCTTTCCAGCAGATCGGCAATCTGGGCGGGATGTAGCCCGGTTAGGGTGTCCGAAAGATGGTCGGAGTCACCGGCGGCCAAGGTCTCCCTAACCTCCCCTACTACCTCTTCCGCTCGGCTTTTATCGTCGAGGTGGCTCATGGATTTATCTTTCGGCTTGCTGAGTTAGGAGTGAAAATAAAATTGTAGCAATAAGTTTGGGGATCTTGCTGCGTCACTCCTGGTCTATAGGGCGCCTGTAAGCGTCATGGAGCGAAGACCCAAGCAAGCACATACAGGAAACAAGCCATCATAAGCACCGCGTTTATGCCCAGATGTACGCTGAGGAGCGTCGCCAGCACCGCACCGACGACCGAGGCGCAGCCGTTGATGCCCCAGGCCCAAGCAATAAGCTCTTGGCCATCCGCCGCGAGCCCCGCCAACCCTAAGGGAAATGGCATTCCCATGAACAAGGCAAGCGGCGCGATCAACGAGAGGGCGAGCAGCACGCGCACCCACTCCAAGGCGGCGCCTGATAGCGCGAAGAGAGAGGACCATCCAAATAGGCTTGCGAGGACTATCAAGCCGATGGCGGCGACCACCCGCCCTAGCCCCCTTTTTTGGTCACGCTGCGCCACCCTCTGGGTCAGGGCACTGCCGATCCCAGCGAACACCAGAAAACCCGCCAAAACGACGGACACGGCGTACAAGGGATGGGCCAAATAGAGGGTCAGCTTTTGGATGAATGCGACCTCGATGAAGATGAAGGCGAGCCCGATAGCGAAAAAGTACACCAGCACCCGCCGGGCCTTGCTCTGCCGCCCCGACTCGCGCCCGATCCGAACGCCCGCCGGCAATAGGATCAGGACCATGCTCGCTAGCACGGCTTGGATCAAGGTCGCGATCAGCACGACATAGCCCAGGTCCAGCAGGGCCAGTCCGCCCACCGCCTGCAAACCCAGTAACTCCGGTAATGCCGACCACTTGAAGAAATGAAAGAAATAAGGACGGTCATCGGTGGCTGGCGCGATGTTGAACTTGTAATCGCGCAGGAAGGGTTCGCGGTCGGCGCCGAGCAAAGCGGTCGCAGCCTCGTAGAAGAACGGACGCGCAAGCCGATTGTAGTGGTTGCTGTCTTCGGCTTTGATACCGGGAAGGTAGGCGGTGTCGAACCAGCGGGCGCGACAGAAGTCTCGGATCACCCGAAGTTCCGGCACTGTGAACGGGCCGTTTTTTACCAGCAAGGTGCTGGCATTCCAGCCGCGGATCCAGACGATGCGCCTCTGCGCTTGCGAGATCCCCAGCATGCGCAGCGCTTGCACGACGGTGGCGAATAGCTTGAGGTCTTCCCGTGGCGGGATCCGCACCCAGCGGGTAAAGGCGATGAGCCCTCCCGAGGCGAGGTGACGCAGATAAGACTGAACCGCCTCCACAGTATAAAGATAGGTTTCATTCAGGGCGTAAAGACCCGCAGAGGCGGTAGTGAAGGCATCGACGGGAGGGATCTGAATGAGATCATAGCGTTCCTCAGAGCGACTGAGGAAACCCCGCGCATCGGCGATCCGCACCCTGACTCCGTCACGCGCATAGATACCTCCCGCGAAGCGGGCGTACTGCTCTCGTACCAAAGCGACCATCTGGGGATTGATCTCCACCGCATCGATGCGGCGCGCGCCGAAATAGATCCCCTGCAAGACATCTGCCCCGCCCCCGGCGCCGAGGGTCAGCACACGCGGTTTGCCGAGGAGGTGGTAGGCCAAAGCGGAGGGCACTTGATCCAGATAGGCCAGCTTCTCCCGCTTTCCATCGAAGCCGGTGATCGTGCTCATCCCCTCCCCGTCGGTAAATACCCCCAGCTGTTCGGGTGGCTCCATGAGCGCGTTTAAGCTCATGCCCGGGGCATGGCGAAAGGGCACACGGGGGCTCTCTACCACGGTGAGCAAACCCAAAGGGCCGGAGCGCTCCGCGATCACGCGGGCGCCTATCCTCTGCAGGGTCTGGCTTAGGGACTTGTACGGCAGAGGAGCGAGCCGCCAAGCGCTTGGCGCGCGCATAGCCAGAATCAAAAACCCGCCCACTAACAACACCGCCAGGGCCAGGTGGCTACGCATGCCCAACGCTCTGGCTGCCAGCGCGCTGGCGGCTACCGCTGCGGTGCTGATCACCGTCAGCGCGGTAAGTGGAAACACGAACCAGAGCAATGCGATAACGCCAGTTGCCCCTAAGCCTGCGCCCACCAGATCCGCGGCATAGATCACATTTGCCCGTTGCTGGAAATGGGTAAGACCAAGGCAGATGCAATTAGCGCTGAACAAAAACGGCGACAGCAGCAAGCAATAAACTGCCCCCAGGCGCCCCCATTGGCGCTGGTCCCAGGCGAGCTCTAAGGCGTTGAATCCGACCTGCTGCGCCAGCAGATAGCAGGCAATGGAAGAAACCGCGAAGAGCAGACCATTGAGCACGAACGCGAGTGCGAAACGCCGCCGGACAGCGTCACGAACTAGCGTTAGCAGGGCACCGCTCGCGCCATAGCCAAGCAGCGCCAGGCTGATGATCATGTAAGCGAAGTGATGCCACTGGATAATGGAGAACAAGCGCATCAGCAAGATCTCGTAGGCGAGCGTCGCCGCCGAGATCAGGGCAAGGGCGAGGAGAAATCCAATCGATGGGCGAACGTCTGAAGCGTGCAAGTCCGGGCTCCTGTTCCTGTTACGCGCCAAGCGCGCAAGACTTAAATAGCAGTTCGATTAATCCGACGCGCCCCGTCAATGATCTTCCTCGGATGTCCATTTACCCTACGTAGTGCTTTATCGGTTGAGTAGTTCGCGCTGGTCGCACCTCAAGGCCCAGTATAGACTTGGTTTGAGCGCTCGCGTTAAGTGAACCGGACGCAAACTACTACGAGTATCATGCCTCATGGCGCTACATCCTGAATTCCCGGAATCACCTTATGCCGTGCTGTTGCCGGTCGGCGCTGGTTTCCGGCTGCGGAAGGAGGGCTGGGATGTGCGCAACGTCACCACCATCGTCGGCCTGCGCGCGTACGTGGCACAAAGCAACATCCTCCCCGAGCAGACTCTCGAGCGCGGTCTGCGCCGCATGTACTTTGGCTCGGATATCCCGGAGACCGTCTCGGTCATGGGCACGCCCGCCTTCTATAGACTTCGTCGAGTCCATTCAAAGCGAGGGCGTGACCTTCGAGCGGGTGCCGATGGGGCCGGCCGCAAGGATTCCTTGGTTGTCGAGGTAGATATCGAGAACACCGACAAAAACCTCCATGCGCTGGACATCGAACTGCATAGGCTCACCCGTCGCTTCAACCGCGAGTTCAAAGACCTGGACGCCCTCGTCCGGGGACATTCGGAAACCCCAGGCAGGCCTGGTTTTGAGACACACCGACCGCAGGATTTCGCAGGCTTGCTGGCCGGGTTCTCAGCATACCAAGCTAAGCTATAATTACTGGGAAACCATTTTTATGGGAACCTGGCTATGAAGACAACTCTGGAAATTCCTGACGATCTCATGCGCGCCGTCAAGATCCGCGCCGTCGAATCCAACCAAAAGCTGAAGGATTTCATTGCCGATGCGTTACGCAAGTCCCTCGTGCAGTCACAAAGTGTCGAACCTAAAGACCCCCTGCAAGTCCTGCGGGAGAGGTTGATCTTCCATCCCGACGGGAGCGTCACTAATCCCGACGGAATCGACGATCCTGCGTTCTTCGAAGACCTGGAGGACATTCGCCGCCGCAGCCGGTTCGAATCGCCGCGCGACCCCTTCGCGGACGACTGAGAATGTACCTGCTCGACACCAATGTCTTGAGCGAGATCGTTCGGCCCAGCCCCGATGGGCAAGTCATGGCAAAGTTGTTCGCTCAGCGATCAACCGATGTGTTCGCATCCGAGATCACGCGTTTCGAGCTTCGTCGAGGGGCCTGTCTGCGCCAAGATACGAAACGCTTCTGGGCGAGGTTGCAAAGAGACGTATTGCCCGTGGTGAACTGGCTGCCTTTGACCCAGGGAGTCAGCGAGCGGGGCGGCGAAATCTCTGCCGATCTGCGACGTAAAGGCCGTGAGGCGGGAACCTTCGATCCGCTGCTGGCCGCCACGGCCGTGGTTCACGGCTTGGTCCTGGTAACCCGAAACGTTCGGAATTTCGAAATTATTCCTGATCTGCGCATCGAAAACTGGTTTTCCGAGGCCTGAGAATGGCCCGCCAGCCGAAAGAAGCCTACGACCTCACCGATGCCGAGAAACGCGACCTGATCCAGCTCATCCAGCAGGGCAAACCGCTGCCGGAGCACGACGCCATGACCCTTGTGCTGGTGAATGTGGGGTAACACAGGCGTAGGAAGGATTGGCCAGCAGGCGAGCCAGCGCACTCTAGGTTCACCGGCCGGCGTTACGCCAATTTCCCGTGCGATGCCTACAGCTTGCTTTTGACCAACGAATAAATGGCTTCTGCCTCCGAGTCTGCGCCTTGCAGCAGCCGCTCCAATTCGGCACGGCGCCCAGCGGCGAAGCTCTGGTCTCTGATGTTGCCTATATTGATGTACACGTTGAGCGCCGCGCTGCGTAATGCTGCATAGGCGGCGACCGCGGCGACACCGGCATCACTCACCACGTTTAGGTTGCCTTTCTCCGCTGTGACGCGGCTTAAGCTCATCACCTCCACGCACGTTCGCGCGCACGCGAGCGGTACGTCGGCGGCCGCTTTTAGCGCTCTTTGGATGGCTTCGCTGCGGGCGATTTTTTGCTCCTCGGCGTCCTTGGGCATACCGTAGGCCCCCATTACCTGATCAAAAACCGCTACGTCCTGCCGGATCATATCGGTCATCTGCTCCCGCAGTGTCTCCGCGCGACTCAAGATCTCTTTCATCTCGCCCTCGACACTGGCGTATTTCTCTTTGCCGATCGTGAGGTTGCAGACCATGCTGACCAAGGCAGCGCCCATCGCCCCCATGATCGCCGCCGCGCTACCGCCACCCGGGGTGGAGGCTTTGCTCGCGAGCTGGTCAAGGAACCATTGAATCGTTTTATCTTTTATCATCGCTTGTCTCCCTTAAGTCAAGGCCACCACTAGCGCGCTTCTCACCGAGAGCACGAGCGCGCCACGATTATAGGTATCGCCCCCCGGTGGATGCAAAGGACCGGGGCCAGCGCATCGAAGCCCCTTACGTAAACGACACCTTGAGAGATACGGCTCATCCCAGTCGGTTCAGGCGTTCTTGGCTTATGCCTTTCTTCCCCGAGGCGCACGCTAGAATGGCTGCGACGTTAGTTGCACAAAGTGTCTCTATGCGGTTAGACTACGGTGACGCAGCAAGGAGGGTGCGTCCGACGAGCTAGCCAGAGCCTGGCCCGAGCGCGTGAGCCAGGCTAACGAACTGGATGCTCTGAACCCGGGGGGGGCCTGCAAAAAACGCAGTTAAACGGGTGGAGGGTAAGTGATGGTGATTCCGGGGTACACGATAGTAGAGGAGATCGCGCGAGGGACCATGGCCCAGGTTTACCTCGCGATCCAGGAAGTCCTGGATCGCGAAGTGGTGCTCAAGGTCATGTCCCAGAACTTCGCGTCCGATCCAGGGTTCAAAGATGCCTTTGCTAACGAAGGCAAGATCGTCGCTAAGCTCAGCCACCCGCATATCATCACCGTCTACGACCTCGGTCACGCGCCAGCGGGCTGCTATATCGCGATGGAGTATGTGCCGGGACAGAGCCTGGCGCAGCGCATCGAGGTGGGGCTAACGCTCGCTCAAAGCCTGCGGATCATGCGACAAATGGCGCTAGCCCTGGCCTATGTCCACAAGCGCGGGGTGGTGCACCGAGACCTCAAACCGGCGAACGTGCTAGTTCGAGCCGTTGATTGGCCGGTTCTGGCGGACTTCGGGATCGCCAAATTCCGGAAACAGGGGGTGAAGCTGAAAACGGGTCGCGTGCTTATTGGCACTCCGCGCTACATGAGCCCCGAGCGGGTCCGAGGCGAGCCCGAGGACGCGCGCAGCGACCTCTACAGCCTAGGGGTGGTGTTCTACGAAATGCTCACCGGCGCCCCGCCTTACCTCGGGAAGGACCCATTGGCCACGGCACAAAGGCACGTGCAGGATCCAGTCCCCGTCCTGCCGGAAGGTCTGGCTTTCCTGCAACCGGTGCTGAACCGGCTGATGGCAAAGCAGCCGACCCATCGCTTCCAGGATGCCGAGGCCTTGATCCAAGTCTTGGAGCAAACCTTGCGCGAACGGTTGGCCGAGGACCCCGAGCTCGGGCTCGCCCTGGAACAGCGTAGGGTCCCGGCTGTTCCCGCACTTGGGGCTGGTGAGAAGTGGCATAGCCCAGGGTGGCGGCGGACAGCAGGCTGGGTCCCGCCTGATCCCACACTTGGGGCTGGTAAGGAGGCCTCGGTCGCGCTGCGATTGGGGCGCTTGGCGCTTGAAGCTCAACACCCTCACCTGCGTGGATGGCGGTTGGTGATGAACCGCATCGTCGCGGGCCTGGCGGGCGCTGTGGCCGGTACCGTGATCTTTGCGGTGATCGACACGGTACGCACTGTTGCCGATCCGCAGGCCTATGACCTTCAGGCCGAGCACGTCCTGGAGCAGTTGCTCGCGTACGAGGGTACCCGGCCCGCGGAGTCTCTGATCGGTCAACCGGGGACCATGAGCCCGTATGCTACCTACACCTTCGCGCGGGCGTACCTGGAGCGTGACCCACGCGTGATCGAGGGGCTGCAGCGCCTGTCAAAGCGCTTCGAAGAGCGGGCGCGCTTGAAAGTACGGAAGGGCCAGCTAGAGCAGGCGCTGTTGCTAGCGCGGCAGGGCTTGCACTTCCAGCCGGAGCATGAAGGCCTCCTGAAGCTACAGCAGGGCTTGACCGCAAAGCTCGAACAAGCGCGCCGCCACCAGCAGATCAAAGAACTGCTTGGCCAGGCCAAGGGGCATCTGGCCGCCTCGCGCTTTAGCGAGCCCAAGGGCCACAACGCCTTCGACACCTATAACGCCGCGTTAGCTCTCGACCCGAATAACCTGGAGGCCCGACAGGGCCTGGCACGAATCGCTGAAAGCTTGGGCCAAGGCGTTAAAGATCCACAAAAAGTGGGGCTCGAGACCCTAAGGGACGCGGTGCTCGAGCAGAAGGGCCAACAAGACCAAAAGCGTCGCCGCCTCATCGCCCAGTGGCTAGACCGGGCCCAGGCGCAGTTGCGGGCGGAAAAGCTGACCCATCCGCCGGGAGACAATGCGTTTGAGACCTATCGCATCATCCTCGCAGTCGTCCCGGGTGAGGAAGGTGCACTTGGGGGGCTGAAGCGCATCGCGGAGCGCTACGCTGAGCTAGCCCGAAGCTACAAGCGGAAGGGGAACTTGCGGGGCAGTCGGGTGGCTATTGAACAGGGGCTCCAGGCCGTGCCGGGGCACGCCGCGCTATTCGACCTGAAGAAGGACATCGCCTCAACGAACGCGGATGCCGTGGGGGCATTGTTGCGCAAAGCGGATCGGCAGTTTGTGGCCTCGCGCTTGACCGAGCCCAGGGGCGATAACGCTCTGCAGAGCTATCGGGAGATATTGCGCATGGACCCCAGCAACGAGCAGGCTAAAAAGGGCGTGCACATGATTGTCCAGCACTACGAGCTACTGGCCGAGGACCACCAGCAATCCGGTAGCTTGCAGGAAGCCTTGGCGCTCGTCGATGAAGCTTTGAAGGTCGAGCCTGGTGATGGGTCGCTACTGGCCCAGCGCAAGGCCATCGTCCTCGCGCTGGCAGGCAAGCCCTATCTATCAAGACCTTAGGGGACCGATCACTATGAACGCAATCAGACAGTTTGGTGTGTGCCTGGTAATGGGCGCGTGGTTAATGCTTACATGTTCAGCGGCCTTGGCACAAGACGTGGTTCTGCTCATCGATAACTCCGGGAGCATGAAAAAGAACGACCCGCAGTCGTTGACCAAACAAGCGGTCGCTCGATTCCTCCAGAACGCGGACCCCGATATGAGGGTGGCCCTGATCCTTTTTGATCAAGGCGTGAAAGTCCTTAGCCCACTGATCCCGAACGATGAAAACGCCCGGCTCGATATGCTCGCCAAACTGGACCGCATCAACTTCAAAGGGCTATGGACCAACAGCGGCGATGGGTTGCGGCGAGCCTTGGACGAATTGAAGACCCATCGAGATCCGACGCGAGACCAATTCATCGTGTTTCTTACCGACGGTATCGTCGATACGGGCCGCCAGGCTCGGGACCTGGGGATGATGGATGCGATGCGCGGGGAGATGGCCAAGGAAGCTACGGAGTCCCGGGTACGGATCTTCGCGCTTGCTTTTACCGAGAATGCGGATGAACAGCTTCTAGTCGATCTGGCCGAGGCAACGGGCGGCGTCTTTTTTCAGCCGTTGAGCGCAGAGGAGTTGCCCGACCTGTTCGGCCAGATGAACACCGCTTTCGCCGAGCAGGGCGCGAACGCAGAGCAGGGCGCGAACCTTGAGCCACAGCCGAGCGCAGACATCTCGGTCCCCAAGGCGCCTACAGCCAGCTCGATAAAGCCAGAGGCTGCGGCAAGCGCGGAACGCGCTGTCGAAACCCCGTCCACGGCCACCGAGGAGGCGCGGATTCCGCCATCCTCGCTTGTCGTAGAATCGACCCCGGGTCGAGAGGCACCGACGCCTCTAGCCGATGCGCAGGAACTGCCTTTGGTCACCCGCGAGCATGTTGCCGGGCCGCCCGCGAAGACGGCGCCGGTATCCGCGGGGGAAGCATCGCACCCCACGGTCGCGGCGTCCGCGAGCTCGACCAATATCCTAGTAGTCTCGGTCGCCGGATTGGCAGCGCTCTTCTCAGGGATCAGCATTTGGTTCATGTATAAAATGTCCAATGCTCCCACCGGGGCATCGATTGCGGCGCCGAGCACAGCGGCGGGGTGGCCGCGCGGTGGGCATAATGTACAGCGGGCCGTGCTCTATTTCGGGAGTTCCCAAGATCGCCTAGGGTCCCAAGAGGGTCCGTTACAGCTCCCCACAGGCGAGGTATTCGAGCTCACCGGCAAGACCATGCTCATCGGGCGTGCGTCGGGCCTCGGCGGGATCGCGATCGCGGACTCAGGCGTCAGCCGCCAGCATGCCGCCATCGAGTACCGCGACTATACGTACTGGGTGATCGACCAGGAAAGCCGCAATGGAACCTTCGTAAACGGGAAGCGGGTAGCGGGTACGCACCGCCTGAACCACGGTGACCGGCTGCGTTTTCATGATCGGGAGTGCTTGTTTCTGATGCCCGGGCTGGACAACGCCGCAGAAACCATCATCATGCGAATCGGGCGGGAAATTGACAGGGACCACGCGAACGACGTGGACCTCACAATCAATGAAACGGACTCAGCCGCGGGTCAGCGCGGGCATGCAGTTTAGTAGGGTCCGAGGTGCCCGCCGTTACGGTAGATAGCCCTCGCGTCATAAAGCTCATATAGCAATCTCGCGAACGCTAGGAGAGCAAGGGGGGCGGGCGAAAGACCGCAGTAGATCCCGAAGGCCGCGCTCATCGCCCCCCTGATCGCCGCCGCGCTGCCGCCTGGCGTGGAGGTTCTCTTGCGAGCTCATCAAATACCATCGAACGGGTTTGTGCAACCCGATCGCGGCGGGCGCCTTGTCGAATATTCGCGCTTCGGTTAACGTTATAGGAAACGCACAAGACCGCGTCTAAGCGATCGACGTGTTATCTCTTTCGGCGCGGCTTCCCCAACGGCGAGTCGAGAAAAGGCAATGAAAAAGCTCATGTTCCTTTTAGATACCGACCCCATGCCTAGCGTCTTCGACACCGTAGTCGCCTACGACGGGGGTGCCGATCATGTCACGGGCTATGGGGGATTGACTCCTGAGAATGTCGGTACCATCGTAGACGGGGCGATATTTACCCGATCGCCCAAGGAGAAGCAGTACACGGCCTTGTTCGTCGGAGGCAGCGATCTCGGCAAAGGCCAGGAGTTGCTGGAGGCGGTAAAGAAGAAGTTTTTCGCCAACTTCCGGGTCTCGGTAATGTTGGATAGCAACGGCAGCAATACCACGGCCGCATCGGGTGTGGTGCAACTGGTGCAAGCCGGCGCTAAGGATATACGAGGCAAACGCGCGGTGGTCCTAGCCGGTACTGGCCCGGTAGGCCAAAGGGCTGCCGCCTTGCTCGCCCAGGAGGGTGCCCACGTGACCCTAACCTCACGCAATATAGAGCGGGCGCAACACGCCTGTGTCCTGATGAAAGCGCGTTTCGGGGTAGATCTCACGCCCTTCCAGGCCAGTGACGACGCCTCGTTCACTGAGGCGCTGGCAGGGGCCCAAGTGCTCTATGCGACCGGCGCCGCCGGTGTCCAACTGCTCAAGGAAAGACAATGGAAGGATCACCCCGATCTGCAATTCATGGCCGACGCCAATGCCACGCCCCCCTTAGGGATCGAAGGCGTGGACATGATGGATAAAGGCGCCGAACGCCACGGCAAGATCGTCATCGGCGGGATCGGCGTTGGCGGTTTAAAATTAAAACTGCATCGCGTTTGTGTCGGTCGTTTATTTGACCGTCATGACCAAATCCTAGACGCGGAGGAAATCTATGCTCTGGCCAAGGAAATGGCACAACCGGAATGGTGATTTAGCGGTTCGCCTTCAGAATTAACCGCCTATGTGTGGTCGATTTGCGCTTCATGCCGATGCCGATGAGCTTGCCACTCTATTTTCACTAGCGGCGCGACCCGAGATAAAGCCCCGATACAACATTGCGCCCAGCCAACAGATCGGAGTCGTGGGAGCGAGCGGCGAGCTGGTTGCCATGCGCTGGGGGATCACGCCGGTTTGGTCTGAGCGCGATCGGCGCCCTACCCTTCTGATCAACGCAAGAAGCGAAACCCTCGATCGCAAGCCAAGCTTCCGCGACGCTTTTCGGCGGCGGCGATGCTTGGTGCCGGCGAGCGGATTCTACGAATGGAAGCGAAGCGAGAAGCCGCCGCGGCCATACTACATTTCTCGGCAAGACGGGCAAGCCTTCGCCTTCGCCGCGATCTGGCAGCACGAGCCCCACACGCCCGCCTGTGCGCTGCTGACCCGCGCCTCGCTAGGGCCCCTGCGTGACATCCACGAGCGCCTGCCCGTAATCCTTAGCCCCCCGGATTACTCCAGCTGGCTCGATCCGACCCTAGAGGAGACGGCACTCTTGCACGCCATCTTGCAGCGTGCGTTGGTGCGAGGACTCGCGGCAGATCCGGTAAGCCATAGAGTCAACAACCCCCGCAACGACGACCCTTCCTGCCTCTGCGCCTTGCCCTCTACGCAGGCGAATTCGTCGGAGTCCGCGCATGCGATCTAAAAAATACACACTAGGCGTAGTCTTGAGCATGGCCATCAGTGTGGCGGTCGCGGCTGCTTTGGAGGAAGGGCAAGGCCATTATACCAATAGCGACTATGGCCAAGCCTGGCGGGTTCTTAAGCCGCTGGGGGATAGGGGGAACGGGCAAGCCCAACTTGCTGGTGGCGCACATGTACCGGCAGGGCCTCGGGGTGACTCCGGCCGCCCTGGAAGCGGTCCGATGGTATCGAAAAGCAGCAGAAAATGGGATCCCCGAAGCCCAGCACGCCTTGGCAGGGACCTACTTCGAAGGAAAAACTCTGCCTCACGATCTGAAGCAGGCGATTGCGTGGTGGACCCGTGCAGCAGGCGCTGGCTTGGCAACTGCCCAATACAACTTGGGGTTGCTATACGCCCGGGGTCTAGGCGCTGCGAGGGACGACGATCACGCACGAGAGTGGATCGAGAAAGCCGCCCGTCAAGGACACGCGGGGGCCCAGTTTGGGCTGGGCGTTATGTACGCCTACGGCCAAGGGGTAGAGCGCGATGTCGCCAAGGCAGCCCAATGGTTCGAACAAGCGGCGAAACAGGGTATGCCAGAAGCACAGTATAACGTGGCCGCCTTAATCAAGGCCAAGCAAGAACGCCCGCGTCAGCCTCACGGAGTGCAGGAAGGGCTCCGCAAGACCCCAGAACGAGAACTGACTGCCGCGCACGAAAAGCTCGCCAGTATGCGTGCAGAAAGTGAGGGGAATGGGATAAAGGCCGAGTCGTGGATCCTGGCACGCGAGCCGTCCTCTTTTACGGTCCAGCTCGCCACCGCCACGGACGAGAGCACCGTTATCGCTTTTATCAAAGGTCAAACCTTGGATCAGGAGTTGGCTTACTTTCGTGTAAGGGCTGCACATCGAACCCACTACGTCGTCGTTTACGGGGTGTTCGAGACCTCCCGAGGCGCCCGCGCAGCCCTCGCTCGGTTACCCGCGCAGTTGTTGCAAGCCAAGCCGCTGGTGCGTTCGTTTCAACAGGTGCGGGAGATGATCGCCCCTTCGAGCGAGAGCTTGTGAAAAAATCTGCTGCGCTGGAACAACCTCGCGTTCCGGCGTGCGTTGTGGTTCCAAACGCGTGAGGCGGCTGACAGGCGCTAGCCGATTTTGGGCACGGCGGCGAGCAAGCGCTGGGTATAAGGATGCTGGGGCCGAGAAAACACCTCATCGACCTCTCCCTGCTCGACGATCCGCCCTTGGTACATGACCGCTACCTTATGCGCGATATATTCCACTACCCCCAAATTGTGCGTGATGAAGAGGTAAGCCAAACCTAAACGACGTTGCAGATCCCGAAGCAACTCCAAGATCTGTGATTGCACGGAGACGTCCAGGGCGCTGGTCGGTTCGTCACAAACGATGAGCTGGGGACCCACCGCGAGCGCCCGCGCGATACAGATCCGCTGCCGCTGCCCCCCCGAGAGCTCATGCGGGTAGCGGCGCGCATAAGCGGGCTCCAAACCTACCTGCTGTAATAGCTCGCGCACCTTGTGACGTCTCTCTGCGCGGTTTTTTCCGATCCGCTGAGCCACCATGCCTTCCTCGATGATATCGCCCACCATCATGCGGGGGTTCATGGATGAGTAAGGATCTTGGAACACGATCTGGATCTGGGAACGTCGCTTGCGCAACTGCCTTGCGCTGAGTGTCGTAAGCTCTTCGCCCCGAAAGCGCACCGTGCCAGACGTCGGCCGTATGAGCTGCAGGATCCCCTTGCCGACGGTCGTCTTGCCACTGCCCGACTCTCCCACCATCGCCAAGGTCTGACCCCTGGCGATCTCCATGGAAACTCCATCCACCGCCTGCACCTGACCCACCACACGCCGAAGCACGCCCTTGCGTATGGGAAAGTGCACTTTGAGATCGTTGACCTCTAGTAACTTGCTTTCCTCTTTCGCCGTCGGGGAACCAGTCTCTCGGATCCGTTTTGCCTTGTTGGGCAGGGCATCGAACAGCCGTTGCGAATACGCATGCTGCGGGGATTTGAAGAAACTCGCGCGGTCTGCCTGCTCCACAATCCGCCCCCGGTACATCACCGCGATTCGGTCGGCCATCTGGTAAGCCACCCCCAGATCATGGGTTATAAACAACATCGCCATGCCGCTTGTGCGCTGCAGCTCTTGGAGCAATTCCAACACTTGAGCCTGGATGGTCACGTCCAAGGCGGTCGTCGGCTCATCGGCGATCAACAGATCCGGGTCCCCCGCAAGCGCCATGGCGATCATGACCCGCTGTTTCATGCCACCGGAAAATTGGTGTGGATACTCCTCTAGGCGGCGCTCAGGCTCCGGAATACGGACGGCATGCAATAGTTCGATGATCCGCGCCCGGCGCGCCCGGCCGCTAAGCCGCTGGTGTTGGGTCAAGGCCTCGCCGATCTGGGTCCCCACGCTGAGCACAGGGTTGAGCGAGGTCTGAGGTTCTTGAAAGATCATCGCAATGCGGGCACCCCGCACTGCTCGCATCGCCTTCTCCGGGAGCCTGAGTAGGTCTTCGCCGTTGAGTCGGACGCTACCGGAAACGACACGGGCGGCATGCGGCAATAAACGCATGATGGTAAGCGCGGTAATGGATTTGCCGCAACCGGATTCCCCGAGCAGCACGAAAGTCTCGCCCAGGTTGATGGTGAAAGAAACCCCCTCCACCGCGCGCATGGGGTCATTCCCCGGGCTAAACCATGTCCTCAGGTCTTCAACGCCCAATAGCGGCGAGGTGGTCATTTGAGCAAATTCTCCTAGGCTGCGCCCCTAATACTACCACGGCATATCGTGGTTTCCACCGATATCCGCGGTAGACGTCGGTAAAGAAAACCCGTTTGATCAACGAATATTTGACACTTGTCGAGAAATAATAGACGGTGGCGTTCGTGATACAGCCGGCCCGGGCCCAAGCCCATCTTGGGCCGATGCGAAAAGTATTAGAAAAAGAGGGAATGTGTCAGGGGCAGAGGAACACATCGAGATCAAGATGACGTGCCCGTGATGTCTTAGCCCTCCGTGTGAGGGCCAGGGATGCTGTTAGGGCGTCGCCGTGGTCTCCCCAACCACGTGGGTCGCCCAAAACCGGCGGCCCGACTGGGTGAGGTAACCGTCTGCGCTGACCAAGCCCATGTGAACGGCGGCTTTCAGCACAACCCGTTCTTTCACATCCGTCAAGTAGATCTGACCGTCGCCATAGCGCTGGTCCAGTAATCGGGTCAACGCGCTCTTATTGATATTTTTCGCGGAACCGTGCATTTCTCCACCTTCACTCAACAGTCTTCAAGAACGAAGTCGCCGCTCTCCACTTCTTCCCAAGGAAAATCCTCTCCGGCGCTTTTTCGGCCGGGCAGGATATCCTCGAAATCTTCTATCCTCCAGTTGAGCAAGGTATCGCCCAACTCCGGCTCAAATTCCCTGATCTGAGGTTCCAAGTTGGAACTTTCGTGCAGCTCAAGCATCGCTTTACCCCCTAAATATAACTGTTACACTTATTAGCAATTAACCAACAATTAGCAGATTGCGTGCCACCTCAATGTCGGAACGTATCAGCGAGCTAGATTAGACAGACCATCCCTGGCTGGCAGCGAACTTTTTCGCACCGCGGCTGTGAAAAATTAACCAAGCCGAACGCGTTACGTTTGTTCTGAGTGAGTTAAGAGAGCGACGGGCGGCAAGGAGCCAAAGGACCTGGTCGATATACCCTTTGTAGGGCACGTCGATAAATTGCTTGCAATTTATCGAATCGCGGTTTTTGCTTTGCTCTATTGGTCAATCACTTAAGTCGTGATTGACCAATGTCCTCGCGTCCCTGTGGGGCGGCCACTTAGAATTAAACGAAGTGCCCTATATACGCCCCGAGTTCCCCAAACTGTTCATGACAGAACTGGGCGTATAAAGGGCATTCCCGCAACAACACCTCGTGCTTTCCGGTGGCTATGATCCGACCTGCGTCAAGCACCACTATCTTATCGGCACCGAGGATGGTAGAGAGCCTGTGGGCGATGACGATGGAGGTACGCCCTTTAAGCAAGCGAGCGAGACCTTGTTGCACCTGGCGTTCGGAGTGGGAGTCCAGCGCCGAGGTGGCTTCATCAAGGATCAGGATCTTCGGATCTTTAAGAAACGCCCTGGCGATCGCAAGGCGTTGTTTCTGACCGCCGGAGAGGCTTGCTCCCCGTTCACCGATCTCGGTCCATAACCCCTCTGGCAGTTGTTCGACGAATTCTAGGGCGTAAGCCGCTTCCAGGGCGGAACGCAGATCGTCAATGCCGGCTTCGGGGTTGGCAAGCAGCAGGTTTTCTTGGATGGTGCCGGAGAACAGTATCGTTTCTTGATTCACGATGCCGATCTGGCGCCGTAGCGCGTCTAGCTTTAGATCCCGCAAGTCCAATCCGTCGAGCAAAATAGCACCCGCGTTGGGGTCGTAGAAGCGCGGGATCAAATTAGCCAAGGTAGACTTGCCCGAACCGCTGGGGCCGACGAAGGCGACCGTTTCCCCCGGCTCGAGGCTAAGGCAAATATCCTTCAGCACGGCGATATCGGGTTCATACCCAAAGCTTACGTGATCGAACTCGATCCGTCCTCGAACCGACTCCACATGGCGAGCGCCGGTGCGCTCCATCACTTGGGGCTGGGTGTCGAAATATTCAAAAATGCGTTCGATCGCAGCCACCGCGTTGGCCAATACCATGCCTAAGTCCGACAAGCGTTGCAAGGGGAAATAAAACATCGCAAGATAAAGCAGGAATTGGGTCAGCTCACCCACTGTCAAGCGCCCCGCGAGGATCTGATTCACCCCGTACCAGGCCACTAAAACGGGTGACGTATGCACAACCAATCCCACCAGCATCTCATTTGTCGCCATAGAACGCACAGAGAACATCACCTTGTTAAGGAGCTTGTTTGCCTGGGAAGCGAAGGCCTGCTCTTCTTGTGATTCGCGCGTGAATGCCTTGACAATACCCACCCCCATCACCTTTTCCAGCACGCTGGCAGAAAGGATCTCTAACCTTTGCTGGGCTTCTCGGCTGATCAATCGAATTCGTGAACCCACTACCCGCACCGATATGACATAAATCGGCATAAGGAGCAGAGAAACCGCCGTAAGCATTGGGTGAATGGACAGCAATATGGCGACCAGCACCAACAGCAGCACGCTGTCCATCCATACGTTGGTCAGCGCGGAACCCACAAAATTCTGCGCTAGATTCAAATCGTGTACGACGCGCGACACAATGGCCCCTGATTGGTTACGGGTAAAGAAGGAATGCGACAGACGTTGCACGTGATCAAACAGCGCCACGCGAAGATCGCGGATCATGCGGTGTCCGGCGATCGCCGCCCAGATGCTGCGGTAATAGCAAGCAAACATCCATGTTACGTTCACCAGCGATACGGCCAGAATTAGGTGGGTTGTCTTTTCCCAGCGCAGCTCCGTGCTCAGCGCCTCATTTAATGCCACCTCGTCCAGCATCACGCGCAGCATCCACGGAAAAACGAGCGGCGCCAGGAACTTCACTATTCCGGCCGCCGTGGCGAGGGCGACGAAGCGCCAATAGGGTTTTAAATACGCGAGAAAACGCCAGATGGGCAACCTTCCCGGCTCGCGCGCGCGATAGCGGCCCGCCACCGAGTTGCCCCAGGGATCCTTGATGTCCAGAATGCGGGCGGGGCTTAAGTCCATCTCCAGGAAGCGGGAATTTTCTTGCAGTCCAGTTAAGTCCTCGGCGCGCAGCGCAACGGGACCCTGGCGCAGCGGTATCGGTCCGGGGACGAGCATATCGGCATCCACCTTAAGGCTTAATACCACGTAGTCTCCGATCGCCGCTACTTCCTCCCGGTTGGGCACCAGGGCAAAGAGCAAGCTCTGCACAAGTTCCCAGCGGGAAAAAACATAATGGCGTCCTTTGTGTCGGAGTAAGCCCTCGGCTAGGCAGCAGGGGACTTCGCTTGCTTGGCAGAGGTGATAGACGATCATGCGGGGCCCGGTCAATGATTTAGTATAGGAGCAGATCAATCGCAAGCGCGCGGCCTTGGAATGGATAAATAAAGTGAAGGGCACTCCGATAGATTTTCTTGCAATTTATCGAATCGCCGTTTTTGCTTTGCTCTATGGTTCAAACAGTTACCTGCTTGAACCCTGTGCGGTAATCCCTATGCCGCTGGGCACTTCGAATCAATCGAAGTGCCCTGAAGCAGAAAAAGTTGACTCTTTTGCTAGGTCATCTACAATAGTTGAGTAATTCACTAAGCTTTGTGCTCGCTAACACGTTCAAACACTGGGATCGACGACGATGAGGTTGACCACTCGGGGGCGTTATGGGGTGACCGCGATGCTAGACCTCGCGCTTCACCAAGAACGGGGGCCTATCACCTTGGCCGATATCTCGGCTCGACAGGGCATATCACTGGCCTACTTGGAACAGTTGTTCACGCATCTGCGTCGGCAGGGTTTGGTACAAAGCCTGCGCGGGCTGGGAGGCGGTTATCGCTTAGGGCGCGCTGTAGGGCAGATCTCCGTGGCGGACGTTATCAGCGCCGTCGATGAGCCGGTGGACGCCACCCGATGCGGGGGATTAAAAAACTGCCAGGCTCACGAACGCTGCTTGACACATGACTTGTGGGAAGACTTAAGCGCGCAGATCTACGAGTTTTTACGCGATATAAGCCTGGAGGGACTGGTGCAACGCCGCAGCGTACAGATGGTGTCCCGCCGCCAAGATATGAAGGTAGTGCAGTTCGCGCGTAACGCAACCGCTTAAAAAATTGGAGGAACAAGTGGCTGTTACTTTGACCGAACGGGCGGCCGCCCACGTAAAAAGGTTTATGGCGAAGCGGGGCGAAGACTGCGCGCTGCGCGTGGGAGTCAAACCGACCGGTTGCTCGGGATACATGTACGTGGTGGAACCCGCCGAGGCGGTGGCGGAGAGCGATCAGGTGTTCGAATCGAATGGCGTAAAGCTGGTGGTGGATCCCCAAAGCTTGAAGTATCAGTTTGGCACCGAGCTCGATTATGCCCGGGAGGGTTTGAACGAGGGTTTCAAGTTCATTAACCCCAACGTGAAAAGCACCTGCGGCTGCGGGGAGAGCTTTGGCGTGTAAGCGGAGCCTTTAAACGACGATGGCAAGCAATGCACATGTGGAGGCCTTGGTCCGAAAGGAATATGGGGCCGGTTTTTATACCGATGTGGAGTCGGACACCGTACCCCCGGGCCTTAACGAGGACGTCATACGGCTGATCTCACGCAAAAAGGAAGAGCCGCCGTGGCTGCTCCAATGGCGCCTTTCGGCATTTCGCCACTGGCAAACCATGGCCGAGCCTAAATGGGCCAAGGTCCATCACGCGCCCATCGATTATCAAGGCATTTCTTACTATTCCGCACCGAAATCGGACAAGGATGCGCCGAAGAGTCTGGATGAAGTCGATCCCAAGCTGATCGAGACTTACGAGAAGTTGGGGATCCCCCTGCGCGAACAGGAGATGTTGGCCGGTGTGGCGGTGGATGCTGTTTTCGACAGCGTGTCTGTGGCCACCACTTTCAAGAAGAAGCTGGCCGAAGCCGGGGTTATCTTCTGTTCGTTTTCTGAAGCCGCACGCAATCACCCCGAATTGGTCAGGGCCTATCTCGGCTCGGTCGTGCCCATGTCGGATAACTTTTTCTCCAGCCTGAATTCAGCGGTATTCACCGATGGGTCCTTCTGCTATGTGCCCAAAGGGGTACGCTGCCCCATGGAGCTTTCGACTTATTTTCGCATCAACGCGGCGAAGACCGGGCAATTCGAGCGCACGCTGATCATCGCCGATGAGGGCAGCTACGTGAGCTATCTCGAAGGGTGCACGGCGCCGATGCGCGACGAGAACCAATTGCACGCCGCGGTGGTCGAGTTGGTGGCGTTGGCGGACGCGCGGATCAAATACTCCACGGTGCAGAACTGGTATCCCGGCGATGAAAACGGCAAGGGCGGGGTCTACAATTTCGTGACCAAACGCGGCGAGTGCCGAGGGCGCAATGCCAAGATCTCCTGGACCCAAGTCGAAACGGGCTCTGCCATCACCTGGAAGTACCCCAGTTGCGTGCTCAAAGGCGACAACACGGTAGGGGAGTTCTACTCTGTCGCGCTGACCAATAACTACCAGCAAGCCGACACCGGTACCAAGATGGTCCACATCGGCAAGAACACCCGCAGCACCATCATTTCCAAGGGGATCTCGGCCGGCCGCGGTCAGAACACGTATCGGGGGCTAGTGCGGGTCGGTAAAGGGGCAGAGAACGCCCGCAATTACACCCAGTGCGATTCGCTGCTTCTAAGCGATCGCTGCGGCGCCCACACGTTTCCCTACATAGAGGTCAAAAACCCCACGGCCAGAGTGGCACACGAAGCCTCCACCTCCAAGATAGGCGAGGATCAGCTCTTCTATTGCAAGCAACGGGGTATCGCCGAGGAAGATGCTGTCAACATGATCGTGAGCGGATTCTGTAAGACAGTGTTCAAGGAATTACCTATGGAGGTCGCCGTGGAAGCGCAAAAGCTCTTGGGTGTCAGTCTCGAAGGCGCGGTGGGTTAACCGCGCGTCGGCCCGAGTTCGAAACCACCTTTCCTGGAAAAGGAAATATGCTGACCATCAGAAATTTGCACGCGAGGGTGGATGGCAAGCCGATCTTGTGCGGTCTTGATCTGACGGTGAGTGCCGGCGAGGTACACGCGATCATGGGGCCGAATGGGTCCGGCAAGAGCACACTCGCCTATGTCCTAAGCGGCAGGGATGACTACCAGGTCACTGCCGGCAGCGTGAATTATCGTGGGAGAGACTTGTTGGGCATGCGGCCAGAGGAGAGGGCGAGGGAGGGTGTGTTTTTGGCCTTCCAATATCCGGTGGAGATCCCGGGTGTAAACAGCGTCTATTTGCTTAAGGCAGCGTTAAATGCTATTCGCCAACACCAAGGTCTGGAAGAATTGGATGCAGTCGATTTTCTTTCTATGGTCAAGGAGAAAATGAAGCTGGTAGAGATGGACGAGGGCCTGCTCAGCCGCTCCGTTAACGAAGGCTTTTCAGGTGGTGAGAAAAAACGCAACGAAATATTCCAGATGGCGGTATTGGAACCGCGGCTCGCCATTCTCGATGAAACCGACTCAGGGCTGGATATCGACGCCTTGCGCATCGTAGCGAATGGGGTAAACCTGCTGCGCTCCGCAGAACGGGCGATCATCCTCGTCACCCATTATCAACGGCTTCTAACCTACGTTGTGCCGGACCGAGTGCACGTGTTATCCGGCGGGCGCATTGTGAAATCGGGCGGGCGGGAGTTGGCGTTGGAGCTAGAGAAGCGCGGTTATGATTGGGTGCGTGAGGAAGCGGCGGCATGAATACCGCCGTGGAACACTATGCGAGGGAATTCGCCCGCGTGGGACAGGATCTGCCAGGAGCGAAGATCCCGATGATAGCGGACTACCGGCGGCGCGCCATGGCGCGTTTTCATCAGACCGGGTTTCCGACTCCCCGGCTTGAGAATTGGAAATACACCGATGTGGCGCCCATCGCACGAGGCGGGTTCCGGCTGGCGAGCGCAGAGGATCGGCGGCTTGAAGAAGATGCGCTGCGTGGCTTGCGTTTCGGCGAGCTCCCGTGCCATGAGCTGGTGTTTGTCAACGGCCGTTTTGCGCCACGACTCTCCGACACCGATGGGTTCCCGGATGGGACAAACGCTCGCAGCTTGGCGGAGGTGCTGGCGAGTGAGCCCGAGCTGTTCAATGACTACGTGCGCTGCCGTCAAGCCGATGAGGGGCCAGGCTTCGATGCCTTGAACAGCGCCTTTGTCAGCGACGGGCTGTTGCTTACTCTCGCACCCGGAACAATGCTGGAGAAGCCGATCCACCTATTATTCGTCTCCACACAAGGTGATGCGGCCCTAGTGAGTCACCCGCGCGTCATTATCGAAGCCGCTGGGGCGTCCCGGGTGACAGTGCTTGAGAGCTATCGGAGCGTGAGCGAATGCGCTAGTTTCACCAATGCGGTCACCGAGATCCGCGCCGGTGCGGGCTCTGTGCTTGAACATTACCAGATCCTAGACGAAGGTGCCGGCGCTTATCACATCGGCCGTCTTGCTATCAGCCAGTGTGCCGGTAGCCATGTGACGTCGCACGCCATCGCTTTTGGGGCGGCGCTATCGCGCAGCGACATCCAGGTCACATTGGATGGGCAAGACGCCGAGGTCACGCTCAACGGTTTATACCTGGTCGAGGGGCGCCAGCACGTAGACTTCCATACTCGCATCGATCACGCTAAGCCCTCCACCCGCAGCCGCGAGCTCTACAAAGGGGTGCTCAATGGCGCCGGGCGCGGCGTTTTCAATGGCAAGGTGGTGGTTCATAAGGACGCTCAGAAGGCCGATGCCGCTCTGTCGAACAAGAATCTCTTGCTGTCTAAGCACGCGGAGGCGAATACCAAACCGGAGTTGGAGATCTACGCCGACGATGTCGCCTGCAGCCATGCGGCGACGGTAAGCCAGTTGGACGAAAATGAGCTCTTTTATCTGCGCTCGCGCGGCATAGACAAGCAGGTAGCCCTGGGCTTGTTGACCTACGCGTTTGCCGATGACGTCATCGCCCGCATCCAGATAGAGCCCGTACGACACGCGTTAGAGCAAGCCCTGCTTGGCCACTTGCCCGATTCGAGGCGGATCAGGGAGTTGATGTGAAGTGGCAATAAGCGTCCCGGTGCAGTCGATGCGAGAACAGGCCGATCTCGGTGATAGGCGCGCGGATTTCCCTATTCTAGCGCAGCACGTGCACGGCACGCCCTTAGCCTATCTCGACAACGCCGCGACGACCCAGAAGCCGCGTGCGGTCCTCGACGCTATCGACCGCTATTACCGGGAAATAAACGCCAATATTCATCGCGGCGTGCACACGCTCAGCATACGGGCGACGGATGCTTATGAAAGCGCGAGAGAGAAGATCCGTGGTTTCATCAACGCCGCAGATCCGTGCGAGGTTATCTTTGTGCGCGGGACCACCGAGGCGATCAATCTGGTGGCGAGTAGCTACGGACGGACCCATATCGGGCCTGGGGATGAGATCCTCATTTCCCATATGGAGCACCATTCCAATATCGTCCCTTGGCAAATGCTGTGTGAGCAAACGGATGCGCTGCTTAAAGTGATCCCCGTTAACGAAGCGGGAGAGCTCGACCGGGTGGGCTTCGAAAAGCTACTGAACCCGCGCACACGCCTGCTTGCCTTGGTCCATGTATCGAACGCCTTGGGCACCATCAATCCGGTACGTGAGCTCATCGCTAGCGCCCACGACTTGGGTGCAGTGGTGCTCATCGACGGTGCTCAGGCGGTAGCGCATTTGGCGGTGGATGTGCGAGCATTAGACTGTGACTTTTATGCGTTCTCCGCACATAAGATGTTCGGGCCCACAGGCGTGGGCGTGCTCTATGGCAAGCGCGCGTTACTGGAAAACATGCCCCCTTATCAAGGAGGGGGTGACATGATCAAGGCGGTCCGCTTTGAGCGCACGCTATACAATGACTTGCCGCACCGATTCGAGGCAGGGACGCCCAATATCGCGGGTGTCATCGGATTGGGTGCGGCGGTCGATTACCTTGCAGCGCTCGGGTTCGAGGCGATTGGGCGCCGTGAGGACGAGCTACTGGCCTATGCCACGCGGCGCGTAAGCGAAGTCCCCGGCGTACGTTTCATCGGGACCGCGCGCGAGAAAGCGAGCGTATTGTCCTTCGTGCTCGACGGTATGCATCCACACGATGTCGGCACGGTGCTGGATTACCACGGTGGGGCCGTGCGTACGGGGCACCATTGCGCCATGCCGCTGATGGAGCGCTTTTCTGTCCCGGCGACGGTTAGGGCTTCGTTTGCTTTCTACAATACCTTGGAGGAAATCGAGCGTTTACTGGGAGGATTGCATAAGGCGAGAGAGGTCCTGCTTTGATGCTCGATTTGAAGGATCTCTACCAAGAGGTGATCATCGATCACAACCGGCGGCCGCGCAACCACCGCAAGATGGCCGGCGCCGACCACCACGCGGAAGGGTTCAATCCGCTGTGTGGCGATAAAGTCAGCGTGTATTTAAAGGTCGATGACGGGGCGATCACAGACGCGAGCTTTGAAGGCAGTGGCTGTGCGATCTCCGTGGCTTCCGCCTCGTTGATGACCGAACAACTGAAAGGCAAGACCTGCGCGCAGGCGCGAGCGCTGTTTCATGCGTTTCATGGTCTGGTTACTGACTCTGACACCACCTCGGAAGGCTTAGGGAAGCTCGGTGTTTTCGGTGGGGTTAGGCAATTTCCTGCGCGTGTGAAATGCGCCACCCTGTGTTGGCACACCTTGGGGGCGGCGCTCGATGATAAGCAGCAGAGCGCATCGACCCGAGTAGACGGCAATGTATGAAGAAGAAGCCATCACCCTTGAGCGCGACTGTGAAGCGGTGCTGATCCCGCAGGGGACACCGATCATGCTGCCGGCGGGGAGTGTGGTGTTTATCACTCAGGCCTTGGGCGGTAGCTATACGGTGTCCATTAACGGCAATCTCGCCCGCATCGATGGACGCGATGCAGACGCTTTGGGTTTGGAAGTACCGGAATTTAGTTTGCACGGAGCGAGCGATGATGGCGACCTTGACGAGTCCTTGATCTGGAGCCAGCTTAAGACCTGCTACGACCCGGAGATCCCGATTAATATCGTGGATCTCGGCCTTATCTACGGATGCGAAACGACTAAAGTCGAAGAGGGCAAATACCGTGTGGAGGTAAAAATGACCTTAACGGCTCCTGGCTGTGGTATGGGGCAGTCTTTAGTGGAAGATGTCAGGAGCAAGATCGAGAGGGTGTCTTGCGTGAGCGAGGTGAACGTCGAGCTAGTATTCGATCCACCTTGGGATCAGAGCATGATGTCCGAGGCCGCCCGCCTGCAAACGGGAATGTACTAGCGAGCTTCTGCCTCAGTCCCCCAACGACGCACGGACGGCGGCATTGCTGGATTTTCCCATGTTAGAAGGCGATTCTTATATCCTATGATTCCGTCCGGAACAGGAAAAATGGCAGACTGGATAGCGGTTGCTAAAAGCGATGAGTTCGCTGCGGGTGACAGGCGGATTGTGGAAGCGCAGGGGACGCAGATTGTCGTCTTCAACCTCGACGGTGAGTATTACGCGATTGAAGACATGTGCACGCACGATTACGCACCGCTCGATGGTGGGCTGATCGAAGGCGATACGATCATGTGTCCTCGGCACGGGGCGAGATTCTGCATCAAGACGGGAGAAGCTCTGAGCCCCCCCGCGTACGAAGCGGTCACCACCTTTCCGGTGCGGGTGGAAGACGGGATGGTTTTCGTTCGTGACAACCGCTTCGACTAAACGCGCGAGCCCGCGCTGAGGGCGTTTCGTCGCAGAGGCAAAGTTTGAAGTTGAAGGGGAAATTTTTGCCGTCCTCGCCCCGGCTAATAATCTATAATAGGGTCGTTAATTAAGGTCCGACAGTGTTTCAGATGGACGGCATAACCAACCTCCTAGGGCTCAAGCGCCAAGCCCTAGAGGACTTCTTTGTGTCCTTGGGTGAGAAACCCTTCCGGGGTTCGCAGACGCTCAAATGGATCCACCAGCACGGCACATCATGTTTCTGGGACATGAGCAATCTCAGCCGATCGTTGCGCGATAAGCTCGATGCGAGGGCAGAGATCACGGCTCCGAAAATCATCTTAGAAAGCCTGTCTCAGGACGGCACGCGCAAATGGCTGTTCGAGCTTCAAGGAGGAAACAGGGTGGAGACGGTTTTTATCCCCGAAGAGGATCGTGGAACCTTATGTGTGTCTTCCCAGGCCGGCTGCCCCTTGGATTGCCGTTTTTGCTCCACCGCAAAGCAAGGTTATGCGCGCAATCTCAGCACGGCCGAAATAGTCGGCCAACTATGGTTGGCCAGGCGGCGCTTAGGGGAGTTAGGACATGGGCTAAAATCTATTACCAATGTCGTGTTCATGGGCATGGGGGAGCCGCTGCTGAATCTGGACAACGTCGCCTGCGCCATCGACATAATGCGTGATGATCTGGCGTACGGCATAGGCCGCCGCCGGATCACGGTAAGCACCGCGGGTATCGTTCCCGGGATAGATCGCTTAAAGGCCTCGTGTCCGGTGAGCCTAGCGGTGTCCTTGCACGCGCCTAATGATGCTTTGCGGGAGCAGTTGGTTCCTATCAATAAACGATACCCCATCGCCGATCTTCTGGCCGCTTGCCGACGCTATATCGATGGTGTGGACAAACGGTCCCAAGTCACCTTCGAATACGTCATGCTGGCCGGTGTCAATGACTCCCAGAAGTGTGCCCGCGAACTGGGGGCTCTGCTGCGCGGTCTTCCCGCTAAGGTTAACCTCATCCCGTTCAATAGGTTCCCCGCGGCGCCGTATCGGCGCTCCGCCCCGGAGGTCATCGATCGCTTTCGAGAGGTGTTGTTGCGATCGGGATTGATGACCATCACTCGCAAAACACGGGGAGACGATATCGATGCGGCTTGCGGACAGCTCGTCGGCAAGGTGCTCGCGCGCTCTGCCAGACACCGCCATGCCAGGGCAGCGGCATGATAGGCGCGCAAGCGCTTAGAGCATTACCGTTGGCGGTACTGGTGATGGTTCTTGCCTCGTGCAACAAGGCGGTGGTGCGTGATCCCAATTACACATCCGATCAACTCGCGGAAGTGAACATGAAGCTCGGGGTCGTCTACATGGAAGAGGGCAGATACGACGTTGCGCTCAACAAGTTACAGAAAGCCCTGGATGCCGATGCGAATTTCGCGGCCGCGCACAGCATGCTCGGTGTTTTGTATAACCGCATGGGAAAGATGGGTGAGGCGGAGGAACATTACCGGCGTTCCGTTGAGCTGGATCCGCAAGACTCTCTAGCGCTCAACAATTACGGACAGTTCTTGTGTCAAAAGGGCGAAACCGCAGAAGGGATAAAAATGTTTTTGCAAGCCTTGGAAAATCCGGTTTATGCCTCACCGGAGGCGGCCTATACCAATGCCGGTACCTGTTCCCTGCTGGCTAAGGATCCGAAGCAGGCGGAGACTTATTTTCGCAAGGCTCTGACGATCAATCCGGGTGTCGCGGTCGCCCTCTATCAAATGGCGGATATGAGCTTCAAGAAAAAGGACTATCTGGCGGCACGGGGCTATCTGCAGCGCTACCAGGAAGTCGCCCAGCACGATGCGCGATCGTTGTGGTTAGGCGTTCGCGTCGAGCACGAGCTGGGCAACCACGACGCGGAAGCGAGTTATGCCCTGTCCTTGCGCTCCAAATTTCCCGATTCGCAAGAAACCCGGTTGCTGGGATCCCCTCGTTAGTGCAAGATCGCGAAGGCACCGCTTCGATGGGATCCGGTTTCGGCGTCAGACTTCGCCAGGCCCGCGAAGCGCACAAGCTGTCTGTTGACGAGGTCGCGGCGCGGCTTAATCTGAAGCCGGCGGTAGTCCTAGCTCTGGAAGAAGATCGATACCAGCACCTACCTTCCGCCGCTTACACGCGCGGTTACCTGCGCGGCTACGCTCGGCTGATGGGATTGGATGCAGAGGGGTTTGTGCACAAGCAGTTGCAAGATGACGGGTGTTTAATTCACTCTTTCTCGTGGCTCGGTAGGCAAAAGACCATCGGCGGCGGGTGGCTTTTTAAGATCGCAGGCTACCTTATCTTGGGCGTGCTGGGGTTCTGGATGGTGTCGTGGTGGCAGGCGCGCTGGAATGACGGGCTTGACAAAACCATCTCTTTAGAGAGCTTGACCGCGGCTGGCTCGCCATCACTCGAAATCGATGTGGGGAGGCCAGGCACTGAAGAGGTCGCCGCCCACAAAGAGACAAACGAACCGCAAGGATCCAAAACGCGAAGCGCGGAGAGGAGTCTACCGCGTGAGGCGGTGAGCACGCAAAGCCAAGCCGCTGCGCAGAGCATAAAACCGCCCAAGCGCCGGATCGAGATCAAACCCACGCAGCAAGCGTGGATCGAGATCACGGATGCGGCTAAAAGCTCCCTTTTTTATGCTCTGGCAAAGCCCGGCGAGGCTATTTCGCTGAGCGGGCAACAGCCGTTCAAGCTCGTTTTAGGAAATGCCTCTGAGGTGAGCTTGCGCTATGATGGTAAGCTTGTCGAGATAACCCAATTCATACAGAAAGGCGTAGCGCGCTTCACGTTGGATGACAAAGGGGCTCACCCGTAGCCCGTTTTCGTGTCCGATCTCAGCAATGGGCTTCCCGGTGCATTTTAACGTTTCCTTCCCACCGTCACTGAGAGAGCGCGGTGCTCGCCCCTATTCCTCGGCGGATCGCCGTGAGCACGATTAAGGCCGTACGGGGGATGAATGACATCCTCCCGGACAGAACCCCCTTATGGCAGCGACTCGAGAACACCGCGCGGGTCGTATTGCAATCGTACGGCTATGAGGAAATCCGCTTGCCTATTCTTGAGCAAACTGTCCTGTTTGAAAGGTCCATCGGAGAGGCCACCGATATCGTCCAAAAAGAAATGTATACCTTCACGGACCGAAATGGTGACAGGCTGTCGTTACGGCCAGAAGGAACGGCCGGTACCGTGCGTGCGGTCCTGCAGCACAATTTGTTTCGCAACCAAGCGCAGCGGCTGTGGTACCTGGGCCCGATGTTTAGGCGAGAACGTCCGCAAAAAGGACGTTATCGCCAGTTCTATCAAATTGGAGCTGAAGCATTTGGTATGTCCGGTCCTGATATCGATGCCGAGCTCATTATACTCACGCGTCGCCTTTGGCACCTACTGGGCCTCCGTAGTTTGCGGCTGGAGATCAATACCTTAAGCACAGCTACTCCTCGCGCCCGCTTTCGTGAGGATCTGATTTCATATTTTAGCGCCAACGCCGAAAAGTTGGACGAAGACAGCCGCCGCCGGCTGCAGAGCAACCCTTTACGCATACTCGACAGTAAAACCCCTGAGCTACAGGAGCTGATCCAGGGCGCCCCCACCTTCGAACGATACGTGGACCCGGAGTCAGGGAAACACTTTCGACAATTGCGGGATATTCTTGAGCACAACGATATCGATTACCAGGTCAACCCGCGTTTGGTCAGAGGATTGGATTATTACAGCAAGACTGTATTTGAATGGCTGACTACGGAATTGGGAGCGCAGGGAGCAGTCTGCGGCGGGGGGCGTTACGATGGACTGATGGAACATTTTGGAGGAGAACCCACACCCGCAGTGGGGTTTGCCATCGGTATGGACAGGCTTATCGAGCTCTTGAGCGAAACGCCACAGAACGACCTTGCTCGGGGCGGCAATGAGCCCCACCTCTATCTTATCGTGGGCGGTGACAAGCATTACGGCAGCGCCATGCGCCTTGCGGAATCGGTGCGAGAAGCGATCCCTCAGATCCGCCTGGTCACCCATTGCGGTTCGGATAGCTTCAAGAGCCAATTCAAGCGGGCGGACAAGAGTGGCGCCAGGGCCGCGCTGCTGCTAGGCGAGGATGAAATCGCCCGAGGCTTGGTAACCGTTAAACATCTGCGGATCTCGTCGGGGCAGGCCACGGTAGCGCAGAGCGAGCTCATCGCGTATCTGCAAAAAGAGTTTGCTAGCCTATGCACACCCCGGTAAATTGCTTCCCTGCAATTTATCGAATCGCACGTCCCTGTGAGGGCGGACACGCCGAATGAACCGAAGTACCCCTATAAAGATTTCCGCAGACTGAACCGACAGCAGCGATCCTCGATCCGGAGGGGCCGCAAAAAACACACAGAATCTTCGGGAGGAGCAGGTGAACGAATTGCGCAGCGATGAGGAACAAGTCGAGGCCATAAAGAGCTGGTGGAAAGAAAACGGCAAGTCCATTGTCGTCGGTTTATTGATCGGCTTAGTAGGGGTTTTTGGGTGGCGCCTTTGGAATGAAAAAAGAGAAACGGCAGCGGAGCAAGCCTCGATAACCTACCAAAAAATGGTGGCCAGCATGACGGAGAACAAATCCAAGGCCGCCAAAGAGCTGGGGCAGGAACTGATCAAAAATTATGATCGCTCCGCCTACGGTGTGTTAGCGGCCTTGTTGCTGGCGAAAATCGAAGCCGAGGACGGCAATCTGGACAAAGCGGCCGAGCATCTACGGTGGGCGAATACGCACGCTGAGGTCGAAGCCTTGACCACGACCGCCCAGCTTCGACTCGCGCGCGTCTTGCTTTCCCAAGGAAAAGCGACGGAAGCGTGGGGCGTCCTATCTCAGCTCAAGGGGGTCGATGATTTGGCGGTCTATCAGGAAACAAAGGGCGATACGCTGGTCGCTTTGGATAAGCAAGAGGAAGCACGAGAGACTTATCAGCAGGCCTTAACACTGCTGTCACCGTTCGTCGACAAAAGCCTTCTGCAAATGAAAATCGACAACCTCGGACTAGACACGCAAACCTCGGCACCATGAAAGCGCGCGTCTGCTTACTGATAGCAGCGGTGGCGATCGGGGGTTGCGGCGCAAGTAAAGCCTTTATGCAAAAGGCAAGCGCATGGATGAGCGAGTAGGAGTCCCTTCCGCCCCTTCCAAAGTTGGATCCCGCGATAAGCATAGAGACCCTATGGTCTGAGCGGGTAGGCGAAGGAGCCGGGGAATTCTACCTGAAGCTAACGCCCGTTGTGAACGAGAGCAGTGTATTCATAGTGGATCGCGAGGGCGAAGTACAGCGCATAAACATCGAGAACGGAACCACGGTCTGGAATAGCGAAATCGATCGCCTTATCTCTACTGGACCGGGCTTGGGCGATGAGGGGCAGCTCTATCTGGGAACCACAGAGGGAGAGGTGATGGCCTTGTCTGCTGAGGATGGCGAGCGGCGGTGGTCCACCCGCGTTTCCAGCGAAGTACTTGCGGCACCGCGTTATTCGCAGGGCGTGGTCGTGGTGCGGACCGGCGATGGGAAACTGTTTGGTTTAGACGCGGCAAGCGGAACGCGTCTGTGGGTCTATGACAGAACCGAACCGGCGCTGACCTTGCGTGGAGCGAGCGCCCCCCTGCTCAGCGAAGCGCTCGTGGTCGCAGGCTTTGACAGCGGCCATCTGGTTGCTCTTAACCTACGCACGGGAAAGCTGAGTTGGGATACGCGCGTGGTCTTACCCTCGGGACGCTCCGATCTCGAGCGCATGGTGGATATCGATTCCGAGCCCCAGCTCTACCAAGGCGTGGCTTATGTCGCCGCTTATCAAGGGAAGGTAGCGGCTATCGAGCTGGGATCCGGACAGACCTTGTGGACTCGGGATCTGTCGTCCTATGCCGGAATGGGACTTGGGGAAGGGGAGATTTATCTCACCGGCAGCGACAGCGCGGTGTTGGCCCTGGACCGCTTCTCTGGTGATACGGTATGGACGCAAAAGGCGCTTAAAGGCCGCCTTTCGACAGCCCCCGCCAGCCTCGGCCCTTATCTGGTTGTGGGAGACCAAGAAGGATATTTGCATTGGTTAAGTCGTTCCGATGGACAGCTACTGGCATTCGTGCAAGTGGATGAGAGCCGCATCTTAGCCCCCCCTGTCACGGCTAATGGAACGGTGATCGTCTATTCCGCGGACGGCCGGCTTGCCGCCTATCGAGCGCAGTAATCCCCCGCAATGCCTTGGGATCGACTGAGAGCTTATGAAAAAATCGTCGCGAGCGAAGGAAAGTCGCGTTCCGCCGGGGCACAGGACCGTTTCGCCGGGAGCGAAACGGAGCGCAAGCCCCGAAGGGGTGAGTCTCAAGGATGAGACGAGCACCGTTTCGCCGGGAGCGAAACGGAGCGCAAAGCCCCGCAGGGACGAGCCTCAAAGATGAGACGAGCAACCGGAGTGTATATTGAAATACACGAGGATTCCGAGCACCGCCGGAACGCGAGGTTGCGAGCGCAGTAGATTTTTTCATAAGCTCTAAATGAAGCCCATCATCGCGATCATCGGCCGGCCAAACGTCGGCAAGTCGACCTTGTTCAACGCCCTCACTCGCACCCGAGATGCCCTGGTTGCCGACACCCCGGGCCTTACCCGGGATCGCCTCTTCGGGGACGGACGGGTTGGGGGCCGAGCGTATATTCTGGTGGACACGGGCGGGCTGGCGGACGGCCCAGAGCCACTCTCGACCCTCGTTTCCCAGCAGGCGCTGCGCGCGGCATCGGAGGCGGATGGCGTGGTTCTTCTTGTGGACGCGCGCGAAGGGCTCAGGCCGGCGGACAGCGCCATCGTAGCGAAGCTGCGGCGTCTGGGAAAATCGGTTTTTCTCGCCGTTAACAAGACCGAAGGCCTAGATCCAGTCCAAGCCGCCGTAGATTTTTACGCGCTGGGGATGGGACAGCCGCGGCTCATCTCAAGCGCGCATGGGCAAGGCCTAGAGGCGCTCATGGAGGCCGTGCTCGCCCCCTTCGCGCCCGAGCTGCCTGATCCCTCGGGCGAGATCACTGCCGGAGTTATTCGCCTGTCCGTTATCGGGCGACCCAACGTGGGCAAATCCACGCTGATCAACCGCATGCTGGGCGAGGATCGGATGCTGGTGTTTGACCAACCTGGAACCACCCGGGACACGGTGGCGACGCCGTTGCGCCGCGGCGGGCAGGACTACTTACTTATCGATACAGCGGGTATCCGGCGGCGATCCCATGTATCGCAACGAATAGAGAAACTCAGCGTGATAAAAACCTTGCGTGCCGTGGAGCGATCCGATATGGCGCTGTTGCTGATCGATGCCCAGGAGGCGGTGACGGAACAGGACGCATCACTACTTGGCATCATGCTCCAGAGGGGGCGCGCTCTGGTCGTAGCCGTGAACAAGTGGGATGGGCTCGATAGCTCTCAGCGCCAGAGGATCCGGGCGGAGATCGAGCGCAGGCTTCGTTTTGTCGGTTTCGCCGAGATCCACTACATTTCGGCCCTCCATGGCAGCGGCGTAGGGATGCTGTTTCCCGCCATCGGACGCGCCTACGCTTCCTCGGTGGTACGAGTGTCAACGCCTGAGTTGACGCGCATCGTGGGCGAGGCCGTTAGCAAGCACCCCCCTCCCCTTGTACGCGGACGGCGCATTAAGTTGCGCTATGCCCATATGGGGGGCCAACAGCCCCCCACCGTGGTGGTACATGGCAGCCAGACCGATTCCGTGCCTGATTCTTACCGGCGCTATTTAGAGAACGCGATCCGAAAAGCCCTGCATCTAAGCGGTACGCCCATACGCATCGCGTTTAGGCGCGCCCCCAATCCGTATGCGCAGTAGCCCGGGGTTGGGATCGCTGCGTCCACCCGATTGGGTATAAGATTCCACGGATGGAATTCTTCGAAGTGCCCTTATCATAGGCTTTCTATAAGCGTGAGATCGATAACAGGGGGGCAGAGCATCCAGATCTACAGGCGGCTTCTGGGCTATGTCAGGCCCTACTGGCGCACTTTTGGGACCGCGATCGCGAGCATGGCCCTGTTAGCGGTGAGCGCGCCCGCTCTCCCCGCCTTGCTGCAACCCTTACTGGATGGGAGCTTTGTGGCGAAAGATCCCACTGCCCGCTGGCTGATCCCCAGCCTGATCATCCTCGTGTTTCTGGTGCGCGGGGTGCTGAGCTATATCGGGGACGTAACGATACAGTGGGTGAGCCAAAAGGTGGTGATGGATCTCAGGGCTGCGATATTTCGCAAGCTGGTAACCCTGCCCTCGAAATTCTACGACAATGCGGCCTCGGGAGGGCTGATCTCCAAGCTGACTTTCGACGTCGCCCAGGTAGCGGACGCTTCGACCCGCGGTGTCATCGTGCTGGTCCAAGATTCACTCGCCGCAACCGGCCTCATCATCTACCTGATGTATTGCAACTGGAGCTTAGCGCTCATCTTCCTGTTCATGGCGCCTATCGTCGGCCTCATCGTGGCTTGGGCAGGAAGGCGCTTGCGCGAGATGAGCCGCCGGGTGCAACAATCTATGGGTATGATCACACAGGTCGCACAAGAGACCATCGAATGCCAGAAGGCGGTAAAGATCTTCGCGGGACAGAGCTATGAGATCGAGCGGTTCGAACAAGCGATAAACCGCGTGCGCCAGTTCACCATGAAGGTGGCCATAGCCGCCGCGGCGAACGGACCCTTGGTGCTGTTGGTGCTCTCGGTGGCCCTGGCCTTCATCACCTACCTTGCCGGAAAACAGGCGCAAGGCGGCAGCATGAGCGTCGGGGAGTTCGTATCCTTCTTCACCGCCATTGCCATGCTGCTGTCGCCCATCAAAAGGCTGACCGGAATCAACGAGCATCTGCAACGCGGGGTGGCGGCCGCGGAGAGCGTGTTTGCCCTGATCGACCGAGAGCCGGAGCCGGATCAGGGTACGCAGAGGATCACGAGAGCGGACGCTAAGATCGAATTTCGGGACGTGAGCTTGAGCTACGACGCTGCGCACGTGCAAGCCCTGCGCGGGGTTTCGGTGGTCATCGCCCCGGGAGAGACGGTGGCCTTGGTGGGAGCCTCAGGTAGCGGAAAATCGAGCTTTGTAAACCTGATTTCCCGTTTTTACAGTCCCTCTAGCGGGCAGATTTTGCTGGATGGCGTCGATATCGAAGCGATCACCCTCCCCTCCCTCCGAGACAATATCGCCCTGGTCAGCCAGGAGGTGATCCTGTTCAACGACAGCATACGCAACAATATCGCTTATGGGGCCATGCGCGATAGCGGCGAGGCCGAGATCGTACGTGCCGCGAACGCCGCACATGTCATGGAATTCGTACATGCCCTGCCAGAGGGGCTGGACACGGTGATCGGGGAGAACGGGGTCCGCCTATCGGGCGGCCAGAGGCAGCGTCTTGCGATCGCCCGCGCGGTTCTAAAAGACGCGCCGATCCTCATTCTCGACGAGGCGAGCTCCTCCCTGGATAGCGCCTCGGAGCGCCACATCCAAGAGGCGCTGGAAGATTTGAGAAAAGGACGAACCTGCATCATCATCGCGCATCGCTTATCGACTATCGAAAACGCCGATCGGATCATCGTTTTGGATAAAGGTAAGATCGCCGAAACAGGCACGCACGCGGAGCTGATCGCTCACCCGGGCGTATATACCAAATTACACCGGCTGCAATTTAAGGACAATCGCCGCCCAAGACCGGCCCCTGTTAGCCCTTGCCAAGGAGGCTGAGCCGGGGAAGAAGAACGCGCGCAGCACTCCGCATGGTATCATCGCGACGGCATTTAGCTACGGCTTCGAAACACGCCAAGCGCATGCTGATTTTATTGGCGCAGCTCAGCAGTGAACAGAACGACAAAAAACAAAATAAAACAGGGCATTCTGTACTTAAGTGTCGCCACCATTGCCGCGGGCTTATTCTATATGTCAGGTGGCAGTTTCTATCTGTTCATCGTAATAATCCTTGTATTGTTAATACCTGGGTTGATCCAGGCGCGCTTCTGGCGGGATTACCTCAGCGGACAGAACCTGATGACCCAGAAAAAGCATCTCGAAGCGATTGTTTATCTCCAGCGTTTCTTGAAAACGATCCGTGCCCGCCCAGAGCTAAAAAAATTGATCTGGGTCAACGCACGCCCTTACACACGAGATGTGGAGGTCATGGCCTTAGTGAACCTGGGCGTTTGCCACCTTTGGTTGAATCAGCTGAAACAGGCGGACATGGCCTTAATGGAAGCAGCGAAGATCGATCCCGAATCGCCGCTGCCGTATTACAATCTCGCACTTTTATCTCAA
>Ga0187892_10001450_pt1 | contig 54006 bp, 56 predicted proteins | sample MA1701073metaG_FD_139345 | JGI IMG/M metagenome (GOLD analysis project Ga0187892, IMG submission 139345) | Bio-ooze microbial communities from a basaltic lava cave in the Kipuka Kanohina Cave System on the Island of Hawaii, USA - MA170107-3 metaG ...
CCTACATCGAGCACTGGAATGCTCACCCCACGCCCTTTGTGTGGACCAAGGAACCCGCTGAAATCATCCGCAAGGCCGTTCGGCGTGGGCGTTAACATGACTTCGGGAACGAGACACTAGTTGCCGCCCGCGACGAAAAGTGGATTGATCTCTTGGCGGGATGGACGGAGGCGCCAGAGGATTGGCGCGCGCTCGCCCTGAGGGGCGGCTTTCCGACGCCGGCGGTGGCGATGAAGCGGCCCGCGGATCGGGCGGTCTGGTTCGACGGCTACGTGCGCACCTACCTGGAACGCGATCTCCAGGACCTCGCCTCGATCGGCGCGCTCCCGGATTTCCGCCGGCTGATGCGCGCCGCGTGCCTGCGCCTGGGCCAGCTGGTCAACCAGGCGGAGCTCGGCCGCGACGTTGCCCTGCCGCAGCCAACGGTGCACCGCTGGCTCAACCTGCTGGAGACGTCGTACCTGCTGGTGCGGCTTCCCGCCTACGCCGTCAACCGCACCAAGCGCCTCATCAAGTCGCCGAAGCTCTACTGGGGCGACACCGGCGTTGCCCTGTATCTCGCGGGCGGGGCGCCCGGCGGCGCGCACCTGGAAAACCTGGTCCTGCATGACTTGCTCGTCTGGCGCGATGCGCGGCTCGAGCGCGCGGAACTCGGCTACTGGCGCACGGCCACCGGAGAGGAAGTGGATTTCGTGATCGAGGCGGAGGGTCGGCTGCTGCCCATCGAGATCAAGGCCGGCGCGCGCCCAGGGCTCGCCGACGCCGCGCACCTGCGCAGCTTCCGCGCGGAGTACGGGAAAAAGGCGCGCGCCGGGATCCTGCTCCACACCGGTAGCACACTCGAATGGCTGGCGCCGGGCGTGCTGGCTGCGCCGTGGTGGCGGGTGCTGTAACCTGCAATCTGGCCGATCAGCGGGGCACGCCGAATTCCTTCCGGCACACGTCCGCCAGCGCCGCGACGCCCTGGTGGATCTCCTCGTGGGAGAGGCTCGCGAAGCACAGCCGCATCCGGCTGCGGGCGCGCTCCTTGTTCACCGACCACTCGGGCCCGGGGTTGATCACGACGCCCGCCGCGAGCGCGGGCTGGTAGAGCTTCAGCGTGTCGACGGCCTCGGGGAGCTTGACCCAGAGGAAGATGCCGCCCTTGGGGTCGTCGAACTCGACCGCCTCGCCGAACTGGTCCTTGAGCGATTCCATCAGGGTCACGAGCTTGGCGCGGAGGCTTCGGCGCAGCGTGGGGACGTGCTTCGTGAAATTCCCCGTGCAGTACTCCGCGAGAACCATCTGCTCCAGGGCGCCCGTGCCAGCGTCGGTCTTGAGCGCGAGCATGCGCGACATCGCGTCCCAGGGCGCCACGATGTAGCCCACGCGCAGCGCCGGCGCGATCGATTTGGAGAACGATCCGATGTGGATGACGCCGCCGCGCTCGCTCATCGCGTGGATCGCGGGCGGGCGCTTGCCCGCCCAGATGAGATCGCAATAGCAGTCGTCCTCGAAGATCGGCACGCCGTGGGCCGCGGAGAGCCTGAGCATCTCCCGGCGCCGCTCCACCGGCAGGATCGTGCCGGTCGGGTTCTGCACCGTGGGAATGGTGTAGATGTACTTGGGGCGGACACCTTTTCTCTTGAGGTCGTCGAGTGCGGCGGCGAGCGCGTCGACCCGCATGCCGTCGCGATCGAGCGGGATGCCGACCGGCGTCACGCCAAGGCGGACGAGCCGGTTGATCGAGCCCTGGTAGCAGTCCTCCTCGATGATGACCGTGTCCCCGCGCGCAAGCAGCGTGCCGTTGACGAGGTCGAGCGCCTGCAGGGAGCCCGAGGTGATGAGGATGTCGTCGGCGGTGCAGCGGATGCCCGCGTCGGCCTTTAGCTTGCCGACGAGGAATTCGCGCAGCGCCCGGTAGCCTTGCGGCCCGCTTTCCAGCCCGTAGGACGCGAGCGTGCGGCCCTCGCGCCGCATCACCGCCTCGGCGGCGGCGATCAGCCCCTCGAGCGGCAGGCTGTCGTGGTCGTTGTTGCCGCCGGTGAAATCGTACTTGGCGCGCCCGGTCCAGCGCGCCGCGGCCGGCGGCAGCCCGGCGCGAAGCAGCGGCGTGAAGTCGAAGGATGTCATCCCGAAGCGCGCACGTGATGGAAAGGCTAGTCGCGCAACTCGGCCTTCAGCGCGTCCGGGGTCAGGACCGGCACGCGCGATCGTCCCGCCAACGCGAGCAGATCCTCGTCACCCGTCACCAGGGCGTCGGCCTTGGCTGCATAGGCCAGCTGCAGGAACTTGCGGTCGTCGGGATCGCGGCATTCGGGGACGCGCACGGACGCGCCGGCTTCGGGGACGGCTTCCGCGTGCTCCATGTAGTGCGCGAGCACGCTCTTGGTTTCCTCCTCGGAAAGCTTGAGCTTCGGGTAGGCGAGTACGCGCACCAGCTCGGCGAGCGTTTCCGTGGAAACCAGCGGAACGACCCGTCCGGCCGCCCACGCCTCCCGCAGCCAGGCGAGGCGCCCCTCGCGGAACACGAGGGCCGACACTGCGACGTTGGTGTCGAGCACGACGCGCCGCGGCCGGGCTACTTCCGCTTTCTCGCCCACCGCACCGCGCCTTCGATGTCCTTCTCGGTGATGCCGAGCGATTCCATCTTGCGCCAGACGCCCTCGAGGCTCGTCACCTTCGCCGGCACCAGCACGATACGGCCCTTCTCGGCCCGCACCTCGAAGTAGCGCGCGCCCGGGAATTGCCCGACCACCGCCTTGGGCAGGGTGAGCTGGTTCTTGGAGGTCAGCTTGGCCAGCATGGAGTAATCCTTAAAGTAAGGATTCCTTATTATACGCCAATCTGGCTGTCGGTGTTCATCCCGTGGCGGGCGCGGGCTTCATGACGCCTTTCGGACCGGCCTCGGGCGGGCGCTGGTGGCGCGGCAGGGCGAGCGCCAGCGGGATGCCGAGGCAGGTCGTGAGGATCGCAGCCGCGATCGACCACGTGTAGGCGCCGGACACGTCGAATAGGAAGCCGCCCAGCCAGCCGCCGAGCGCCATGCCGGTGCCGGCGCCCACCATCTGCAGGGAATAGATCGTGCCGAGGGGCGCGGCTGCGCTGAAGAGCTGACGGTTGATGATGGGGAAGCCAACCATCTCGCCGCCGTAGCACAGGCCGAAGATGAGCGCGAACGCATAGAAAGCCCACGCCCCGTCGGCGAAAAAGAGGATCAGGATCGGGGCGCCCTGGCCGACGAGCGCGAGCGTCAGCATGATGCGGCCGCCGAAGCGCGCGGTGAGGACGGCGGATGCGAAGCGGCTCACGGCGGATGCGCCCGCGACCGTGCCGAGCACCCCCGCCGCCTCCATCCCGGAGACCCCCTGCACGATCGCCATCGATACGATGTGAGCGAGGATGATCGAGTGCCCAACGCAGCCCAGGTGGTGAATTGCGGTCAGGAGCCATACCGGGCGCTTCGCCAGGACTTCGCGCAGGCCCGTCGTCACTATGCCGGTTGCGGGGTGAGCGCGCGGCAACTCGGGCGATTTCTCCCCTCCGTACGGGGCGAGCCCCATCTCCCGCGGGCTGCTCCGGACGAGGAGGGAAAACCCCACCAGGATGACGCCGACGATGATGGCGATGAGGGTAAACGCCTGCGCCCAGCCGCGCGTCTCGATCAACCACCGGAACACGGGAGCGAAGATCATGGGGCCCACCCCCATCGCGGCCCAGTAGATGCCGACCGCAAGGCCCATGTAGCGGTCGAACCAGCGGGTGAGGATCACGGGAAGCAGCACGGTGAAGGCGGCATGGCCCATCGAGCCGACGAAGAACCCGTAATAGACGTAGAACTGCCAGAGCTCGGTGATGGTGCCGAGGAGATAGGTGCCCGCGGTGATGAGGAGCGCCGCCCCGATCATCAGCCAGCGCGCCCCGTAGCGGTCGCCGAGCCAGCCCATGATCACGACGGCGGGCAGCCCCACGATGAAGGCGATGGAGTAGGCGACCGAGATCTCGCCCCGCGACCAGCCGAAGATCTCGACCAGCGGCTCGACGAAGACGCCGAACGAGCCGTGGTCGGCGCGGCTCGCGATATTGAGCATGCACGCCGCGAAGAGAACGACCCAGGCGTAGTGCAGCTTGAGCTTCCCGATTGAGACCACTAAGTGGACTGTTTTTTAACGTGTTGCGAGGGCAGCCGCGATTATACGGGCCGGGAGATCACGAATCAGGCTTGCTGGGCTGAATTCCCTCGAGTTCCTTTATGAGTTTCGGAACGACTTTGACCGCGGTCGTGTAGAGCTTGTCGTGATCAATCCGGCCGTAATCGTGGGCCAGAATGTGGCGCAGCCCGATCATTTCCTTCCAAGGAACTCCCGGATGCTTTCTGCGAAGCGCATTGCTCACGCGCCGCGCCGCTTCGCCGACCAATTCCAGGCTTCGCTCCAGTGCAAGCATCCGGACGCGGTCGCCCAGAAAGCTCTCCTGAGTCACGTCCGCAACGATGCCAGCAGCATCACGCGCGGCCTGAAGCATGTCCCACAGATGCGCGGGGTCGCGATCTTCAGGCTGCATAGATCTCCCGCAAATCCTTCAGAACAGCGTGCCGGCGATAGGGGTTCTCAAGGATGGCGGGCGTAGCCAGATCCACCTTTCGCCCGAGGAGGCGCGACAATTCTTCCTGCAGGCGCACCATGTCGAACAGGCTCGTCTCCGCGCCCTTCTCGAATTCGACGAGCAGGTCCACGTCGCTCGATTCCGTCAGCTGGCCGCGGGCGGCCGACCCGAATACTCCCAGGCGCTTCACGCGATGGCGCCGGCATATGGCGGCCAGCCGGCCCTTCGGCACGTGGAAGGCCGGCTCCTTTCGGCCAACCGTGTACGGGGCACGCGACTCCCGCGCTGCCAATCCCCTGGTACCCGCCGCTGCGTCCATGGTTTTCGATACGATCGCCGCCATCTCGTCGAAGATTGGCGACTGGCGGTTCGCCTGATAGTGCTTCTGGTTGCCCACGCGTGTCACGGTGAGCAGCCCGGCGGAGACGAGCCGTTCGAGCTCCCGCTGCACGGCGCCGATGCCGGCCCGGACGTGGCGCATGATCTCGTTCGCGTAAAAGCTTCGATCCGGATTGCCGAACAGCAACCCAAGCACCCCGCGCTGCGTTTTCGAGAACAGGGCCTCGGACAGCGTTTCCTTCGTCATTCCCATAAAGGGTATGATACATCCCAGAATGGGCTCGAGTCGAGAGCGTGGGATGTCGCGTCCCGGGTTATCCGGGTAGCATTGGCCGGGGCCTGCCGGAAATGAGAGCGCCATCCACGTTTTTGACCCTGTTGCTTGCCGGATTCGCGATCGGGATTGCGTCGGGCGCGAACGCGCAGCACAAGCTCGACGTCGAAACCTGGATCGAGATGAGAAAGGCGATGCGGCCGAAGGGGCCGCCGCCCACGATCCAGGAAGACGTAGCCGCTCTCGCCGGCGGCGGTGCGCGCCAGGCCGGTCCCCGCCTGATCGACCGCGGGCCGGAGGTGCTGCCTGCCGTTCACGCGGCCTTCCTTGCGCCCGGTGTGGAGCCGCGGCATGCGCTCGCGCTCCTCCAGGTGATGGGCGCGCTCCAGGATAAGAGTTCCGTTCCGGTTGTCCTCGAGCTGCTCCGGCGCGATGCGAACAGTCCGCTGCGGCGCGATGCGCTGTTGATCCTCGCCATGCTCCCCGCCACGGAGGAGGCTGCGGCCTTCGTCCGTGGAGTCGCGGCCAACGAGAAGGAAGCCTGGCGCACGCGCCGCATGGCCTTTACCTGGTACGGCCTGCACCGCGACTCGCGCGGTCGTCCCTTCGCCGAGGCGTTGCGCGGAGACGCGGACCCGGAGCGCCGCACTGCCGCCCTGTACGTGCTGGCGCGACTGGGTGACAAGTCTGCGCTGGAGCCGGTCAGCGAAATCCTGGCCGGCGGGGCGCCCGCGAGTTCGCGCGATGCGCTCCTGCTGGCGCTGGCTGAGCTCGCAGCCCCCGCCGAGTTCGAGCGGCGCGCGCCCGCCGCGCTCGCCTGGAGCAACGGCTACAAGGACGCGCTGCGCTTTGCCCGCTACCGCACGGCGCCGGCCCGCGACCGGCCCGCGATTTGCCTGGAGATGCTGCAATCGCAGGCTCCCGGCCACCGGGAGATCGCGGTGCGCTGCCTGCTCGAGGCGGGCCGTGCCCATGACCTGCGGCCGTATGCCGCCGTGGACCTGGAGGCACCGGGCCGCGCGGCGCTGGTGCGCAACGAGATCCGCCGCGCCGGCTGGCGCGTCGTCGATACGGACACGGAATTCCGCATCGAGCCGGGCCGCAGCCGGTGACCGGAACCGGGCAACGATCTCATGGCGGCGGCGCTCAACGAGGAACTGCTCAAGGGCAACACCTGCTATGGCTGCGGGCCGGACAATCCCGATGGGCTGAGGATCCGGATCTTTCGCGACCCGGGGAGCGCGAGCCGGCTCGTCGGCACCTACCGGCCGCGCGCGACACAGGCCGGATTTCCGCAGATCGTGCACGGCGGGCTGCAGTTCACCGCGCTCGACTGCATCGCCGCCTGGGCGGTGCTGATCCTGCGCAACCCCGGCAAGTTGATGCCGATCACCAAGAGCGCGACCACGCGCTACCTCGCGCCCGCGGTCCTGGGCGCCGAGCTCGAGCTCTCCGCCGACGTGATCGGAGAGGCAGCCGCACCGCGTAATCCGCTGCTCATCCGCTGCGCGATCCGCGATGCGGCGGGCGTGGTGCTGACCGAGGTCGATTTCGAGTACGTCCTGCTGCCGCGGGATCGCTTCCTGAAGGCGACCGGGCTTCCGGCGATTCCGGACACCTTCCGGCGGCACTTCGGGGAACTCTGAATTCCCAGGTCTTCCTCCTCGTGTCATCCTGGCACGGGGATCGATCGTTGAGGCGGTTATAGCTCGGGACCAGCGGTTGCTGACGGGCTTCTTGTCGTCCTGTGAACTATAAGTTACAATGGCCGCCACCGAACTCTATTACTACCAGACAGCCGCCGGCGGGCGACCCTTTGTTGACTGGCTGGCCGGGCTGAGCGACATACAAGCGCGGGCCCGGATCGAGGCGAGGCTGGCGAGAGTTGCCTCAGGCAATCTTGGAGACGTCGAGCCGGTGGGCGAGGGCGTGATGGAGCTCAGGATCGACTGGGGGCCGGGGTACCGCGTGTATTGCTCGCGACTCGGCCGGACAATCCTCCTGCTTCTTTGCGGAGGCGACAAGCGTACTCAGCAAAGGGACATTGATCGTGCGAAAGAACACTTCAAGGACTATCGCGCGCGCACCACGCAGACGGCGCCGCGCGGCCGATGCTAGCCTGCGTTACGAGGACTGGCTGATCGAGCGGCTGAAGGACCCCGCGGAAGCCGCGGCATACCTCGAGGCGGTTATCGAGGAAGGGGATCAGGCTGCGCTCATGCTTGCGCTGCGGCAGGTCGCATTGGCTCGCGGCGGCATTGCCGAGATCGCTCGCAAGGCGAAGCTCACGCGCGAGGCGACTTACAAGATGTTGTCCAGATCTGGAAACCCGGAGCTGCGAAGCCTGGCATCGGTGCTGCGGGCAACCGGTCTCCGCCTTGCAGTCAAGCCGGTTGACAAGCAGGCCATCCGGGGCGGATAGCGCCCCCTTTTTTCCCGTATCATCCGCGGTCTGACTGTCTGAAAGGGGGGTTCCCATGGCGTATCGAGGCATGACGGTTGAGACCATTTCGATCAGCGGGCACAACGGCGAAAAGATCGCGGCGTACGTCGCGCGGCCGCAGGGCAAGGGCCCGTTTCCGGGTGTCGTCCTCATTCACCACAATCCGGGCTGGGACGAGTGGTACTGCGAGGCGACCCGCAGGTTCGGGCACCACGGCTACGTGGCGGTGAGCCACAACCTCTTCCAGCGCGCGGGCGAGGGGCGCGCGGACGACGTCGCGGCGAAGGTGCGCGCGGAAGGCGGCATCCCCGACGCGCAGGCGATCGGCGACACCGAAGCCGCGGTGAAATGGCTGCGCGCCCAGCCCGGGCTGAACGGCAAAGTCGGCGTCTTCGGCACCTGTTCGGGCGGCCGGCTCGCTTTCCTTTTCGCCTGCCACACGAAGAGCATCGACTGCGTGGCCGAGCTGTGGGGCGGGCGCGTGGTGATGAAGAAGGAGGAGATCACGCCCAAGATGCCGACCGCCCCGATCGAGTTCACGAAGGACCTGTCGTGCCCGCTCCTGGGCCTCTTCGGCAACGAGGACGCTGCGCCCACTCCCGAGCAGGTGAACCAGCACGAGGCGGAACTGAGGAAGCACGGCAAGACCTACGAGTTCCACCGCTACGACGGCGCCGGCCACGGCTTTTTCTATTACGACCGGCCGATGTACCGCGTCGAGCAGGCGCTCGACGGCTGGAAGAAGGTGTTCGCCTTCTTCGAGAAGCACCTCGCGAAGTGAGGGATGAGGGATGAGGGCGGAAGGATGAGGGGGAGCGGACATGTGCACGTCGGTGGTTGAGGTCGTCCGCGCGGAGGGCGCGGGCAAGGGCGAGGGCGGCTGGTTCGACGTGACGAGCGCGGTGGTGTCCTACGACCACCCGCACCACGCTCTGCTCGAGGACGCGATCACGATCGACTTCGTGAACCCGGGGCTCGGGCCCGGCGCGCGCGCCGCGGTCGAGATCACGCTCGAGTCGGCGAAGGCGTTCGCCGCCGCGCTCGCGCGGGCGATTGCGGGCGCGGAGGAGATGGAAGGCCGGCGGGGCCTGTAGCGGGAGGTCAGATCGGCCCCCGCAGGTGCGAAAAGCAGCCCCAGGCTCTCGAAGCGCAGGTCCACGCGCGAGATGCCTCGCCTCATTGTTTGACCCTCGTGCCCATAGCGCGTATAAGCGATTCAGGTGTCGTGAAGGAATGCGTGCCGTGGACGAGATCGTCGGATTCACCGAGCTGCGCTGGCTGCGGGAGCTGTCCGTGAACAGCCGGACGCGGGCGGTCCCCGAGCTCGTCGGGGCGAGGCTCATCAAGCGAGGCCTCGTCGAGCGAACGATCGGCGGCTTCGCGCTCACGGCGCGGGGCCGGATTGCGCTGGCCAAGCTGGGCTAGCGCCGCGGCCCCGCCATGAAATCGCAGTTGATGCGCGTGGAGACCGGCCCCGGCCGGGTGATTATCGGCCCCAGGAAGCTGCGCGGCTGCTACGCCCGCATCGTTTCCGTCAAGGACGGCTCGGGGCGCATCGAGATCTACCATCACCGGTCCGGGACCTGGATTCCCGCCCAGGAGAGCATCACGTTCACCGAGGTGTGGAGCGCGCCGCCCGCGCCGGCGCTGATGACGGCCGACGGGAGTTGAGCCGGGCGCTCAGCGGCGGCGCTGGTGCGAGGGCCGCGGCGCCATCGCCGGGGGAGCGGTGGTGTCCTTGTGGCGGAAGTTGATGCGCCCCTTGGTGAGGTCGTAGGGCGAAAGCTCGACGGTGACGCGGTCCCCGGCGAGCACCCGGATGCGGCGGATGCGCATCTTGCCGTTGGTGTAGGCCGTGATCACGTGGCCGTTGTCGAGCGTCACCCGGCACCGCGTGTTGGGCAGCACCTCGCTGACGACGCCCGTCAGTTCCAGCAGTTCTTCCTTTGCCATGTTCGCTTTCCTGCGGGGACGAAGCGGCGTTGCCGTCGTCCCGCGGTGATGTGGTGCGCTGCGCGTGAGCTTCCTGAAACCCGCGTCCGGGGTGGGCGCGGCATCGATCAGGGAGATTACGGGGCCGCCCGCAACCCGCGCGTGAGCGGCTGCCGGCGGCCGATGGGACGCGCGAGTATGGGCGCTGCGGATGTTTATGGCAAGGATTATTTCGGCCGGCGGAAGAGAATGCGCCGTGCTATAATGACGGCGTCGAATTTGCTCTGGGTCTGTCCGCAGTCTCTTCCCGGATTTTCCGGCTGGTCATTTCGGTCCTCTCCCATCGTTGATTTGATGCTCCGCGCACTGTTTGCGCGGAGCGACGCCATACCTGGAGGACTTCAATGTCAACCGGCACAGTAAAATTTTTCAGTCCTTCGAAAGGCTTCGGCTTCATCGCGCCCGATGACGGTTCACGGGATGTGTTCGTGCACATCTCGGCCGTCGAGCGCGCCGGCCTCGGCACCCTGAGCGAGAAGCAGAAGATCTCGTTCGAGGTGGAAAAGGGCAACGACGGCAGGATCTCCGCGACCAATCTGAAGGCCGCCTGATCCCAGGGCCGTTCGCAACAAGAGAAAACCCCGCTGCCCAGACCGTGTAAGAACGCTCAGCGGGGTCTTTTTCGCCCGGCGGTGTCAGGTTCCGGGAAGGCGGAAGTCAGACGGAACCACGCGCCGGGACCAGCAGCTCGCGCTTCATGTCGGCGAGTGCGGAGATGCCGAGCATGGCCATGTCGCGGCTGATCTCGTCCTTCAGGAGGGAGACGGCGTGGTGGACGCCGGCTGCGCCGCCGATCGCCGCGGCGTAGAGGAACGGCCGGCCGATGAAGACGAATTTCGCGCCGAGGGCGAGCGCCTTCAGGACGTCGGTGCCGCGGCGCACGCCCCCGTCCATCATGATGGTCATGTTGCCGGCCTCGGCGACGGCGCCGGGGAGCACGCGCAGGGGCGCCACGCTGTAGTCGAGCTGGCGGCCGCCGTGGTTCGAGATCAGGATCCCGTCCACGCCGCTCTCGCGCGCGATGCGCACATCCTGCGGGGAGAGCACGCCCTTCAGCACGAGCTTGCCCTTCCAGATCTTGCGCATGAGCTCAACGTGCTCCCAGTTAAGGGCATCGCGCGCCATGCGCGGGCGCTCGGTGAAGCCCATGATCGGGATGCGCGGGAAGCCCATGTTCTCCAGGTGCGGCATGCCGTGCTGGAGCACGGTGCGGCCGAACACGCCGAAGGACCAGCGCGGGCGCACGAGGCAGTCCCATGTGAGGCGCGGCGTGGGCTTGAGGGGCGAGTTGTAGCCGCTCCGAACGTTATTCTCGCGGTTCGCCGGCACCTGCACGTCCACCGTCAACACGAACGTGTCGAAGCCCGCGCGCTGCGCGCGCTCGACGAGCGGCACGATGATCTCGCGCTCGCCGGGAAGGTAGGCCTGGAACCAGGCGGTCGGCCCGATCTCCCGGATGCGCTCCATGGGCGTCAGCGATGCGCCGCTCTGGATCATGATCGTGTTCAACTCGGCCGCGACCTGCGCCAGCACGGAATCCCCCATGTAGGCGGCGAGCGAGGTGCCGCCCATCGGCGGGAAGCCGAACGGGAGGTCGTAGGTGCGCCCGAGCACGGTCGTTTTCTGGTGGCGGCCGCGGGTGTTCACCAGCACGCGGGGCAGGAACTCCCACTCGGCGAAGGCGGCGCGGTTGGCGTCGCGGGCCGAGTCGGTTTCGACGCCCCCGGAGACGTAGCCGAAGATGGGGCGCGGCAGGAAGCGGCGCGCGGGCTCCTCGAAGTCATCGAGGCAGAGGAGGTTGCGGAACCGGCGCGGGACGTCGGCGCTGGAGCGCCGGCCGGCGACACGGAGGTTGGCATCGATGGGGCGGGTCGTGGTGTCGTTCATGTCGAGATAACGGGTGTCGAGTGTCCGGTTGCGAGGGCCGCGAGGGGCCAGGTTCGGATTATATGAAAAAGCGGCCAGGCCTGAAGGATGACGAATCGGCCCCCTCTTTCGGGTAGCATCTGGGGCGGCGCACGATGGGCCAGGGAAGGATACCGATGTCGGCAGAGCTCCATAACATCGTCAACGAGTTCGTGATGATGTGGGTGTTGATCGGTCCGATCGGAACGGTCCCGGTGTTCCTGCTCGCGACGCAGGGGATGCGCCCCGCACAGCAGCGGCAGATCGCGATCCGGGCAACGTGTATCGCCGCGGCCGTTCTGGTTTTCTTCGCGATCGGCGGGCAGCTCTTTCTGCGGGCGCTCGGGATCCCGCTCACCAGCTTTCAGATCGCCCGCGGGCATCATCCTGTTCCTTTTTGCCTTGACGATGGTTTTCGGAGAACCGGTCACCGAGCAGGGCAAAAAGGAGGTCGCGGACGCGGGCGAGGAGCGCGTGCGCGGCCTAGCCGTCTATCCCGTCGCGATTCCCGCCATCGCAGGCCCCGGGGCCATGCTTGGCGCGGTCTTGCTTGTGGATCACGAGCATTTCTCCGTTGTCCACCAGGTGGAAGACGTTGTCATCATCCTGATTGTGACGGCGATCACGCTTGGATGCATGCTTGCCGCGAAATCCATCACTCGGGTTCTCGGAGACTCGGGTATCAATGTGCTCGGGCGCGTGATGGGGATGGTCCTCGCCGCGGTCGCGGTCGATAGCGTGCTCGTCGCGGTGGCGAAGTTCTTCAGCATCACGGGGGTGCCCGCCGGCGGCTTCCTGTGACGCAGGTCAGGTAACCGGCCGCGATGGGCAAGCGTTCAGCTCGCATTCTCAGCGTTCGCCGTCCCGCGGCGTTATTGACCCGGATCAATCAGAAAACGTCAGATCCCCGGGGACGCTAGTGCCAGCCCACGCGCCGGGGCCGGTAGTGGTGCGACTTGTGGTCGACGAGGCGGTCCTGTTTCTCGAACAACTTGACCAGGACCAAGCCCGCGATAAAGCCGCCGAGGTGGGCCCAGAAGGCGACGCCGCCCCCCTGTCCGCTCACGATGCTGGTGAAGCCGCCGAACAGCTGCAGCACCGCCCAGTAGATGAGCATCGCCCATGCCGGCAGCGCGAGCGAGGTGATATAGAAGCCGAGCGGCACCAGCGTGAATACCCGGACACTCGGGAACAAGACGAGGTAGGCGCCCATCACCCCGCTGATTGCGCCCGAGGCGCCGACCATGGGCACCGTCGACGCGGGATTGGCGATCACCTGGGCAGCCGCGGCGGCAAGCCCGCTCAGCAGGTAGAACGCGACGAACCGTGGCCGCGTCATCGAGTCCTCGATGTTGTTTCCGAACAGCCACAGGAACCACATGTTCCCGAGGAGATGCATCCAGGAGCCGTGCAGGAACATGGAGGTGACGACGTTCTGGACCTGGCGGCCGGGATCCGTGAGGCACTCCAGTCCTTCCCCGATCGGGAAGCGCGTGCCGGGAGCAACCGACGCGGTGAGCTCCCCGGGGATGAGGCCGAGCTCGCACACGGAGCGGGCGAGCGGGAGCGTGGCACCCGCGCCTTGGAGGAGCAGCCAGGCGAGGACGTTCGCCGCGATCAGGACGAAGGTGACATACGGCGTGCGCTGAGTCGCGTTCTCGTCGTGGTAGGGAAACACGGCTCGCGGCGGCGCGCGTCCCTCGTCACTTGGTAATGGAAATGCCCGAAATCTTCACGATCTCGGTGACGCGCTTGCGCTCGCTCCTGCGGAAGTCGTCGAGCTCCTTGCGCCCGCCGCCGATGATCTCGATGCCGAGCGTCTTCAGCTTATCTCCGAACGCGGGCTCACGCGCCGCCTTGACGATCTCCGCGCTCGCCTTGTTGAGGATGGCCGCGGGCGAGCCCTTGGGCGCCACGATGCTGTACCAGCCGAAGTTCACGTAGCCCGTCACCGTCTCCCCGATCGACGGCACGTTGGGCAGGCCCGGCGCGCGCTTCGCCGTGCCGACCCCGATCGCCCGCAGCCTGCCGGAGCTGACATGGGGCCACGCGGCGGGATAGACGGCGAACTGCATCTGGATCTCGTTGGCGATCAGGTCGATCAGGGCGCCCGCGACGCCCTTGTAGGGCACGTGCAGCATGTCGATGCCCGCCATGTGCGTGAACTGCACGGTGGCGAAATGCTCGCCGCTGCCCGGGCCGCCGGAGCCGTAGCGCAGCTTGCCCGGCGATTTCTTCGCCAGCGCGATCAGCTCGCCGATGGAGCTGGCCTGCAGCTGCGGATTGACCGTCACTACCCACGGCACCAGTCCGACGAGGGAGACCGAGTCGAAATCCGTGTCGAGGTTGAACTTGAGGTTGGGGAACACCGAGGTCGCGACGAAGAGCTGGGAGGTCAGCATCATCCAGGTGTAGCCGTCGCGCTCGGCGCGCAGCGCGTTCTCCGCGCTGAGGATGCCGGCGACCCCGGGACGGGTATCGACGACGACCCGCTGGCCCCACACGCCGTAGAGGTGATCGGCGATGAGCCGGGCCATGATATCCGGCCCCGACCCCGAGGCGCTGCCGATGATCAGCCGGATCGGCTTGTCCGGGAATGCCGGTTGGGCGGCGCATGCCGCCGAAGCTGCCAGGAACGCCGGGATGGCGACCGCGGCCAACAGTCTTGTCGCAAGCATGGGATCCTCCTCGTTTTCGATCGTTACTCGATGCGGGCGCCGGAAAGCCTCACGACGTGCTCGTACTTGTTGAATTCGGACCTCAGCAGCCCGGCGAACTCCGCGACGGACATGTGCATGGGATCGAGCGTCAGGGCCGAAAGCTTCGAGGCGACGTCGCGGTCCGCCACCGCCTTCTTGAGCTCGGCGTTCAACTTGTCGACGATCGGCTTCGGCGTGCCGGCCGGCACGAAAGTGCCCATCCACGAGGTGAATTCGTAGCCCTTCACGGTTTCGCCGATGGTGGGTATCTCCGGGAACTGGGTGGTCCGCGTCGCCGAGGATACCGCGATCGGCCGCACGCGGCGCGACTGGAGATGCGGGACGGCCTCCGATGCCGGCGTGAGCATCATCTGCACTTCGCCGGACGCCATCGCCGCGGTCGCCGGGGCGCCGCCCTTGTAGGGAACATGGGTCAGGTTGAGGCCGGCCATGTTGGCAAGAAGGCTCGTCGAAAGATGCTGGAAAGCGCCGGGGCCGGCCGTGCCGTACAAGATTTCCCCGGGCCGCGATTTCGCAAGGGCGATGAGTTCCTTCGTCGAGCGCACCGGCATCGAGGGGTGCACGATGAGCATGCCCACCATGCGCGCGACCGGCGTCAGCCCGATGAAGTCCTTCAGCGGGTCGTAGGGCAGCTTCTGGTAGATGTGCGCGTTGGCGAGGATCGTCGCCGAGTACACCATGACGGTATAGCCGTCGGGCGGACTCTTCGCGACGATCGCGGCGCCGAGCGTCCCGCTCGCGCCGGCCCGGTTGTCGATCAGGAACTGCTGGTTCAACTGCTCGCCCACTTTCCGGAACGCGAGCCGCCCCACGACATCGGTCGCGCCGCCGGGAGCGAACACGACGACGACCCGCACCGGCTTGGCCGGGTATTCCTGCGCGAGCGCCGGGCTCGCGATTACGCCGGCCAGAACGAAGGCGCGAACCAGGCGATCCACGAGGGATGGAGCAGACGTTTTCATGATCGACCTCCTCCTGTATTTATTGTCCGCAGACAGAAGCTACGCCCGGCCCATGGCAGCGTCAAGGCGCGGGCGCGCGGGGCGTGGCGGGGTGGGATAGCATTGGGTAAATACCGGATTCAAGGGTAGCGGCCTCCCGATGCAGCAAGCTATGCACCATCTTCTGCTCGCCCTCGGGGCGACGTTTTTTCAGCAGACCTTTGTCGCGCTCGGCAGGGCACTGCCCGCGGTGATCGCGCCGGCGATCATCGAGGACTTGCGCCTCGACGCGGCCTGGATCGGCATCTATTTCGGCGTGATGGCTTTGTCCGCGCTCATCTCGCAGCTCGGGTGCGGGAGCTTCATCGTGCGCTACGGCGCCTTGCGCGTGAGCCAGATCGCCCTCGTCATGCTGAGCGCCGGAACCGCATTGGCGGCGCTGGGAACGCCGCTGCCGCTCGTTCTCTCCGCGATCATCGGCGGGGGCGGTGGAGCGGTGTCCACTCCGGCAAGCTCGCACCTCTTGAGCCGCTGCGCGTCGCCGCGCTACCTCCCGCTGGTGTTCTCGATCAAGCAGACCGCGGTGCCGGCCGGCCTCCTTCTCGCCGGCGTGCTCGGGCCGCCGTTGACGGAGTGGGCGGGCTGGCGGGTGACGATGCTCCTGTGCGCGGCGGCGTGCGCCGTCCTCGCCCTGGCGCTGCAGCCTTTGCGCGGGACTTTCGATGACGACCGGGTGCCGACACGCAGATTCCGGTTGTCGGATTTCAGGGCGACCTTGAACGTGGTGCTCGCGACGCCGGGCCTTCGCGCGCTGTCCTTCGCCTGCCTCGCCTTCAACGGCGTGCAGGCGGTGTTCACGGCGTATTTCGTCATCTACCTGACGACGATCGGCTACACGCCCGTGGCGGCCGGCTTCCTGTTTTCCGTGGCGGTGGCGATCGCGGTGCCTGGGCGCATTCTCTGGGGCTGGATCGGCAGCAGCTACGTTTCGCCCTCCCTGGTGATGGCGGGGCTCGCTTTCGGCATGGCAGGAAGCGCCGGGCTCCTCGCGCTTTCCAGTGACGGGTGGCCGGTGCTGGTGGTGGGCCTCGTTGCCTGCGTGCTCAGTGCCACGGCGCTCTCCTGGCACGGCGTGCTCCTCGCCGAGACCGCGCGCGCTTCGCCCGAGGACATGCGGGGCGGGGTCACCGGCGGCGTGCTGTCGTTCGGCCAGGTCGGCGCGCTGGCCCTGCCGCTCGTCTATTCCGGTTTTCTCGAGCTTACGGGGAGCTATGGCATCGGCTTCATCGCGTGCGGCTTGCCGGCGCTCGCGGTCGGCGTCCAGCTCCTGCGCCAGCGGGTGCCGGCGCAACGCTAGATTGCCGGCGGCGCGGCGCAGACCTGCTCGTAGCGGTAGCGCTGCTTCAGCTGCCCGTTGTACTCGAAGACGTCGAGCGTCCTTTCGTAGGCCGCGCGCGTGATCTCCACGCGCGGCGTCCAGCAGCCGAGCCTCTGGTAGGTCGCGATGCAGTCGGCGAGGACGCCTTCGTCGATGTCGGGGAAGTACGGCTTCTCCGCCTTGGCGATCGCCGCGGCCGGCGTCTCGTTCATGTAGATGCGGGTCTTGCCGTAGGCGCGGATGAACGCCTTCGCCATCCCGGTCCTCAGCCATTCCCGGGTGGCAGCCAGGCTGGAGAAGCCGCAGGGCCCGATCTGCAGGCCGACCTGCGCCACGACATGGCCGACGCCGTCGGCCTGCAGCTGCTGCGGGTACGGGCCCTGCTGATGCACATACTGTCCCTGGCCCGCGCGGAAGGCCTTGTCGATCTCGGCGGCGCCGCTCAGAAAGATCGGCTTGATCCGGCCGAAATCGATGCCCGCCTTGTGGCAGGCGTACTTGAGCATGGCGAGCGGCTGGCCCCCCTTGAACATGACGACTTCGGCGCCTTCGAGCTTCTTCCAGCTGAACGTGCGATCCGCGCGCCGCCCGGTCAGGAAGAACCCGTCCATCTCGTTGATCTGGGCGAAGTGCACGGCCTCCGGCGTCTCCCCCTTGTCGAGCGAGGCGAAGCCCTGGGAGAGCGCCGATTGCACGACGTGCGCGGAGCCGTCCTTCACGGCGGCGAGCGCCGAGACGCCCGGCGGCGAAACCGACCACTCGGGGTCGAGGCCCTCCGCCTTGAGGAATCCCCCCGACATCGCCGAAATGAGCGGCGAGTAGAACGCGGAAAACAACGTGAACTGGATCCGGATTTTTTCCAAGGCGATGTCCTCCTCGATCGAGCGCCGGCGGCTAGCGGGCCGGGAGCGCCGCGACGACGTCGATCTCGATCAGGAATTCCGGCTCGGCCAGGCGGCTCACCACGAGCAGCGTGTTGGCGGGCGGCGCCGGCAGGCCCTTGTAGCGAGCCGCGCGCACCTCGCGCGAAGCCGGAATATCCTCGGCTCTCGTCAGGTAGGTCGTGGTCTTGACGATATTCTCGAGCGTTGCGCCCGCGGAGCGCAGCGCAATCTCGATATTGTCGTAGACCGCATTGGCCTGCCCCCGGATGTCGCCGCTGCGGACCTTGTAGCCGGCGTCGGCTGCTACCTGGCCCGACAGATAGACCATCCGCGCGCCCTGGACCTCGACCACCTGCGTGAGCCGCGGTGCGGCCCACAGCCCTGCCGGATTGCTGTATTTCACTTCGAACGTCGGATTCATTGGGTCCTCCCGAGTGGCGCGCGTGTGGTTGCTCTGCGCGCGGCGCGGCCATGCTAGCATGGGTCGTGAGGAGGTCACCATGAACGTCCGGCGAGTTCTTTGCGTCGCATGCGTCGTCCTGTGGAGCGCGCCCGCCGCGGCGCAGGGCTATCCGGAGAAGCCGGTGCGCATGGTCGTGCCGTTTCCGGCCGGCGGCGGGTCGGACACGGCGGGCCGGGCGATCGCGCAGCGCCTGAGCGAGCGCCTGGGACAGCCGGTCGTCGTGGAGAACCGGGTCGGTGCCGCCGGCAGCATCGGGGCGGAATATGCGTCGCGCGCGCCCGCCGACGGCTACACCGTCCTGCTCGGCTCGACCTCGGAGCTCACGCAGTATCCGCTGGTCAACCGCAAGATCCGCTACGACCCGGTGCGCGATTTCGTCCCGATCAGCATGGTGGGCACCATCCCGCTCGTGCTGGTGGTGCACGCGTCGCTGCCGGCGAACTCGGTAGCCGATCTCATCCGGCTGGCGCGCGCGCGCCCCGGGGACATCGATTACGGCTCGGCGGGCGTGGGCGCGACGACGCACCTCGCCGTCGAGCATTTCATGCTGCTCGCCAAGGTGAAGCTGCGGCACGTGCCCTACAAGGGCAGCCCGCAGGTGAGCGCCGATCTCGTGGCGGGCCACATCCAGATGGCGATCCCCACCATGCCGGCGGCGTTTCCCTTCATCCAGGCGCAGCGCATCCGGGCGCTCGCGGTGACGACCGGGAAACGCGTGCCGGTGCTGCCGGAAGTTCCGACGATGCAGGAAGCGGGGGTCAAGGGATACGTCAACGTGCTGTGGGCCGGAGTGCTCGCGCCGAAAGGAACGCCGGAGGCCGTCATCAAGCGGTTGAACAGCGAGATTGCGGATGCCGTCACCACCGCGGGGGTGCGCAAGGTTCTCGAAGCGAACGGAGCGACCCCGCAGTCGAGCACGCCGGAGGAATTTGCCGCGTTCATCAAGTCCGAGCTGGACAAGTGGGAGCGTGTCGTCAAGGAGGCGGGCGTCTCGCTCTGAACTCAGGGTAATATGGGGACGGAGCCCGGTTTCCGCGCCTGAGGAAACCGGGCTCCGTCCCCATGTACTCACGCGACCCCGATATCAACCGATCGCTCAACTACTCCGTGCGCGACGGCGTGGCGTGGTCGCTGATGTTCGGCGCGGGCGAGTCCTACCTCCAGGCGTTCGCGGTCTTTCTCAAGGCGACCACCGCCCAGATCACCGCGCTCACCGCGCTGCCCCTGCTGCTCGGCTCGGTCGCGCAGCTCGCCTCGGCGTGGGTGGCCGGGCAGTCGATCGCGCGCAAGACCCTGATTTTCGCCGGCGTGCTGCTGCAGTCGGCGGCGTGGCTGCCGATCATCGCGCTCGCGGTGGTCCCGGTCGAGGCCTCGGTAACGCTCCTCATCGCGGCGGTCGTGCTCTATTACATCGGCGGCCAGTTTGCCGCGCCGCCGTGGAGCAGCCTGATCAGCGACCTCGTTCCGGAGCGCCGGCGCGGCCGCTTCTTCGGCCGGCGCACGCAATTGATGAGCATCATGACCTTCGCGAGCCTCACCGCGGCAGGTCTCGCCCTGGAATTCTTCGAGCAGCGGGCGCTCGCGCACTGGGGCTTCGCGGGGATATTCACGGTCGCGCTGGTTGCGCGTCTCTATTCGCTCGCCCAGCTGATGGGCATGCACGAGCCGCTCGCGCGCCTCGCGCCGTTCACGCTCCCGCCTCTCGCCGGGCTGCTCGAGCGGTTGCGCGGCTCGGATTTCACCCGTTTCGCGCTCTTCATCGGCTTCATGAACTTCGCGGTCGCGATCGCCTCGCCCTTCTTCACGCTCTACATGCTGCGCGATCTCCAGTTCTCGTACCTCGAATTCACCGCGGCCACCGCGTTTTCCGTGCTGATGCAGTTCGCGGCGCTGAACCTCTGGGGCCGGCTCTCGGACGTGTTCGGCAACCTGCGGGTGGTGCAGGTGACGAGCATCATGTTTCCCGCGTTCCCGATCCTGTGGGTGCTGTTCCCGAACTTCTGGGCGATCCTGCTGTTTCAATTCTTCGGCGGCGTCGCGTGGGCGGGGTTCAGCCTCGCGGCCGGAAACTTTCTCTACGACGTCGCGCCCCCGGAGAAGCGCGCCGCCTACAGCGCCGTGCACCAGGCGCTCTCGAACACGGCGGTGTTCGGCGGCGCGCTGCTCGGCGGCTTCCTCGCCACCCACGCGCCGCACGAGCTCCAGCTCGGCGGCTACACGGTCGCATTCGCCAGCGGCGTGTGGCTCGCGCTGTGCGCCTCGAGCGTCGCGCGCGCGGTGGTGATCGCGGTGTTCCTGCGGCGGCTGCGCGAGACGCGCCTGGTGCGGCCGATCTCCGCGACGGCGCTCGCGATTCGCGTCATCCGCGCCAACGTGCTGGCCGAGTGGTTGTTCGAGCTGCTGCCGGGGCGCAAGCGCACGCCGAAGGACCGTCCCCCGCCGCCGGGCGGGTCGGGGTAACATTGGCCTGACACGCCCGGTTGATGAATACCCAAGCCGTTCCATCCAGCGCGCTCGCGCGCAAGCTCGGCGCGGTCGCTGCCGGCAGCAAGGTCCCGTTTCGCCTGGTGCTCGCGGACGGCACCGTCATCGAGAGCCGGGGCGCGAGTCCCGCGTTCACGCTGACGTTCCGGACCCGGGGCGACGAGCGCCGCACGGTCGCGTTCGGCTACGTCGGCCTGCTGGAGTCCTACATCTTCGGCAGCGTCGACATCGACGGCGACCTCGCGCTCGCCGTCCGCGCCGGAATCGAGAGCGGCTACGACCGGGTGCCGAACGTGCTGACAGGCCTGCGCAACCGCTGGCACGAGTGGCGGTTTTCCAACCGCTCGATCGCGCAGGCAAAAGCGAACGCGCGCTACCACTACGGCCTGGGAGAGGCGTTCTACCGCCACTGGCTCGACACGGCCGGCATGATGTACACCTGCGCCTACTGGGCGGAGGGCACGACCACGCTCGAGCAGGCGCAGAGGAACAAGATGGATCACGTCTGCCGCAAGGCGCGGCTGAAGGCGGGCGAGACCTTCCTGGATGTCGGCTGCGGCTGGGGCGGCCTGCTGTTTCACGCCTGGGAGAACTACGGGGCGCTCGGCACCGGCATCAACACCACGACCGAGCAGGTGGCGGAGCTGCGCGCCGAGATCGCGCGGCGCGGCCTCTCGGAGAAGATCGGGCTCGTCGAATGCGACTTCCGTGAGATGCCGGGCCAGTACGACAAGCTGCTGTCGATCGGCACGCTGGAGCACGCCGGCCGCGACCAGCTGCCCGAGGTGATCCGGGCGCACGCGGACGCGCTCAAGCCCGGGGGCCTCGGCGTGATTCACTTCATCGGCCACGTCGGCACCCGCGACACCGAGCTCTTCATCCGCAAGTATATCTTTCCCGGCGGCTGGGTCCCGAGCCTCTCACAGGCGATCGACTGGATGGAGCGCTGCGGCCTCGAGGTGCTCGATATCGAGAATCTGCGCCGGCACTACGCGCTGACGCTCGACGCCTGGGGCGAGCGCTTCGACCGGAACTGGGACGCGATCCACGCCCTCGATCCGCGCCGCTTCGACGAGGCGTTCCGGCGCAAGTGGCGCGCTTACTTGTGGTCCTGCGCGGAGGTGTTCCGCTCGACCTTGGACCTCAATCTGTTCCAGGTGACCGTCAGCAGGGGCAATGTCGGGACCGGCTATCCGATGAGCCGGGCGTTTCTCTATCCTAAGTAGTGAGAAGTATGGGGACGGAGCCCGGTTTCCGTGCCGTAGCCAGATGAGAACGCGACGTTTCATTACAGTCGCATGCTCCCCTACTAACGATTCCAGGAAACCGGGCTCCGTCCCCATGTATTACTTCTTTTTCACGTTGATGAATTTGCCGGTCCTGATGGCCTCGCCAAAGCTCCTCCACGCGTAGTCGAAGTTTCCGGTCTGGCCCAGGCTGAAGGCGGCCGAGGTCAGCGCGCTCACAAAAGTGATCTGCAATTCCTCGGTGGCGGTGGACGGCTCGCCGCCCGGCACCTGCAGCAGCGGCTGGAGGGGGAACTGGGCGTCCTCGTGGGTTGCGTCCGTGATCGAGATTTCGGCAACGTCGCTCCGGATATAGAAGAAAAAGTAGTTGCGGTCGCGCACCGGGGAGATCCGCTCGTCGGCGCCGAGCAGCATCATGGGCCTGGCGATCTTTCTCAGATAGCCGGGCAGTTCCTTGCCGGTTCCCGCGGCATCGAGCAGGATGCCGCCCGCGGCGGGGGCACCCACGGCCAGCGCGATCGCGGCCGCGGCGCCCCCGTACGAGTGCCCGGCAAGGATGATCCGGTTGACGTCGATGCGGCGGTCGACGAGGTCCGGCCGGCGGCGGATGTGCGTGACGATTCGCGCCAGCGTCCTGCCGTTGTCGACCCACGGACCATTGTTGGGCAAAGTCACGGCGAGACCATGCATGCCCCAGGTCGCCAGGTGATAGGCCTGGTAGGCGTGGTCGTCCTTCGAGTTGTCGTGTCCATGGAGCAGGATCACGAGCGGCGCCTTCTCGGCCGGCGCGGACAGGTACCAATCCGCGACGATGCGTTCCTTGTCCGAGAGGCGCAATTCGGAATCGTTCTCCACCGCCACCTCGAACGGCCCGCGCAACCTGAACTGGTCGACGTCGGCTTTGTGCTTGAGCAGATACGCCCGCAGCTCGCCCGGGGACGCGGGCTTGAGCGGGGTTACGCCGGTCGCCGGGAGCCGCGCGCAGCCGCCGGCGAGTGCGAGCCAGGCGATGGCGAGCAAAACGTGCCATTTCACCCTGTTTTTTTGCGGGGCAGTCAAATAGAATCTCTGCAAGGCTACTCCGCCGGTCTCAGCCCGGAACCAATCGATGATAGCCCGGAAGAATACCAGCACCTGCATCGTTGCCCTGCTCGTTCTGCAGGCCCTGTGGCTCACAGCCGCCCATTCCCAGCAGCCCGGCCGCCCCGCATTCGCAGACGAAGCCAGGAAACAGGAGGCCATCTACCAGAGCCGGGGAGAAAACGTGCCCTCGGGCTATGTCGTCGGCCGCTCGCTCCTGTCCTATGTCTCCACGCTTCCCGCCGGGTTCGATCGCGCGTTGGCGGAGCTCGGCCCATCCGACCGCTGGCTGGACATCGGGGCGGGCGAGGGCAATGCGGTGCTGGACTATTACACCGAACTCTACGACGCGATGCACTGGGAAGGGCGCGAGCGGCGCGGCAGGAAGGCGCGGGCCGTTGCGATCTCCATCGAGGACCGCAGGACCCCCGAGTGGCGGCAGACGGCGGCTCGCCTCGCGCCCGATCAGATTCGATATCTGCACGGGAAGCGCATGCGGGAGTATTCGACGGAGGAGCTTGGACGGTTTCAGCTCGTCACCGACGTCGTGGGGGGGTTCTCGTACACGCGCTACCTGTCCGCGTTCATGGAGAAAGTCCTGAGCGTCATGGACGTGAACGCAACCTTCTATACCCTTCTGCTGGATGTGCGTCCGGAAACCGAGCCGGATCCGGCCCTGTACAAGGACTTGCTGTTCCTGACCGAGATCGAAAACGCCGACGGTTCCAACGTCAAGGTCTGTTCCTGGTTGAAGAGCATCAGCTGCGTGAAGGTGACTTGCGAGCTCAACACGGACCTGAAGCGGCCCTTCGAGCTGTATCGGATTCAGAAAGTCTGCGACAAGGTCGCGGTTCCGCCTCTGGTGCCCCTGAGCTACGAGGCCGGAACGCCCCCTCCGCGGCGCTATCGCCTGGTTTCGCCGCGGGCGGCAGCGCTCGAGAAACCTGGCCCAATTGGCCAGTGACGGGGGAAATGGCGCGCATCCATTTGCCTTGAGTAGTGAGTGCGTCCCCTGTTTCAATTTTTTCGCGGCGTTGTATACTGATTCAGCAGCGCGCGAGGCGCGCGTCATGCGGTATCACGGGGGGCCCATGACCTACTTCGTGGAAGGACTGAGCGGGCATACCGAGCCGGAGACGAGGGTGCGCCGGGTCGGGGAATACGATTCGCTGCCGGAGGCGATCGCTGCCGCGAAGCGCCTGGTGGACGGCTACCTGCGGCGCGAGTTCAAGCCCGGCATGGAGCCGCGGACGCTGCTCTCGAAGTACCAGGACCAGGGCGAGCACCCCTACATCTTCCGCGACGACGACGCGACCTTCAACGTGCCGGGATTCAATCACCTTCATTACGCCACCACGCGCAGCAGCGACGTCTGCGCCGGGAGAAAATAACCGCACGCTTGCGCGCGGAAGACGGCGCCGTCACCGGCGCCGTTTTTCGTTGGTTCCGCGCCCGCGAGATGGCCGCTCCGCGGCGCGAGTCCATGATTTGAGATCGCGGCGGCCGCCCGTGCTAGCGTCGGGACCTCGTCAACAAGCAACGAGGGAAACGACAAATGCTGAACGCGGCAATCTACGGGCTCGGGCGGTGGGGCAGCCGCCTGGTGGAATCGGTGCAGGGAAGCAGCAAGATCAGGGTCGTGAAGGGGATCTCGCGCGATCCGGAAAAGCACCGGGAATTCTCGCAGAAGACCGGCATCAAGGTCGTCTCGTCCTACGGCCGGGTGCTGAAGGATCCCGAGATCGGCGCCGTCATCCTGGCGACGCCGCATTCGCTGCACCTGAAGCAGATCCAGCAGGCGGCGAAGGCGGGCAAGCACGTGTTCTGCGAGAAGCCGCTGACGTTGACGCGCAAGACCGCCGAGAAAGCCGTCGAGGCCTGCCGCGCGGCGGGCGTCACGCTCTCCATCGGATTCAACCGCCGGCACGCGCCCTCGTTCGTCGAGATGATGAACCGCCTCCGCGCGGGCGCGATCGGCGACGTGCTGCACGTCGAGACGACGCACTCCGGGCCGACCGGCTACAGCCTGGATGCGAAAAGCTGGCGCTCCACCCGCGCCGAGGCCCCGGCGGGGGGCATGACCGCGCGCGGCATCCATACGCTCGACGGCATGATCCAGATCGCGGGCCCGGTCGCGAGCGTCTACGCGTTCAGCGACAAGCGCAAGCTTGCCCCCGAGGTGGACATGGACGACACGACCTCGATGCTGCTGAAGTTCGCCGGCGGCGCGACCGGGTCGCTCAGCACGGTGTTCGTGACCGCCGACCTCTACCGCGTGCACGTCTTCGGGTCGAAGGGCTGGATCGAGATGCGCGGCGACACCGAGCTCATCGTGCGCGGGCTCCAGGGCCAGCCCGAGCGCATCACGCTGCAGGCGGCCGACAAGGAGAAGGCGGAGCTGGAGACGTTCGCCGACGCCGTCGCGGAGAAGAAGAACTTCGTCGTGCCACCCGAGGAGGCGGTCAACGGCATCGCGGTGCTCGAGGCGATCGAGGTTTCGGCGAAGAAGGGCAAGCCGATCACGATCAAGTAAAACGAGAGGAGCTAGGAGAGAGGAGAGAGGAGTCAAAGCGAAGCCAGTAAATTTGACGCCTCTCACCTCTCACCTCTCACCTCTCGCCTCTCTCCTCTCGTCTGTTGTCTCTCGGATCCGATCAGCCGCGGTTCAGGATCTCCTGAACCTTCGCCTCCGGCACCTTGATGTCGACGCCGGCGCGCTCCTCCTGCAGCAGCATGAAGATGCGCGAGTCGCGCTTGGCCCAGCCCTCGCGGTTCATCGCCTCCGTCATCTCCTGGAGCACCGTGTTCGCGATCTTCATCGGCACGCGAAACTCGCGGCCGACCTCGGTGGCGAGCGTCACGTCCTTGTGGGCGAGCTCGAGCGCGAAGGCGGGCGGATCGAACCGGGCGATCAGGAACTGCTCGGCGAGCCGGTCGAAGGAGCGCCGGCGGCCGAACGCGCCCTGGCGGATGGCGGCCCACAGGGCGAGCGGCTCGACGCCCGCCTTGACGCCCATCGTCATGACCTCCGCGAGCGCGGCGAGGATCGCGTAGCCCGCGCAGTTGTGCACAAGCTTCGCGACGGTGCCGGAGCCGACCGGGCCGACGTAGATCACCTGGTCGCCGATCGCGTCGAGCACCGCCTTGTGCCGGTCGAACACGCCGCGGTCGCCGCTCGCGTAAAGGGCGAGCTTGCCGCTCTTCGCGCCGGCAGGGCCGCCGGAGACCGGCGCGTCGAGCATCGCGATGCCCCTTGCGGCGAAGCGCTCGGAGAGCCGCCGCACCACGGTCGGCGAGTTGGTCGAGAGGTCGAACCACGCCGTGCCCTTGCGCATCGCCTCGAGGAGCTCCGCCGCGACCGTCTGCACTTCCTTCGGGCCCGGCAGCGAGGTGAACACGACGTCCGCCGCTTTGGCCGCTTCGCGCGCCGAGCTCGCCCAGGCGCAGCCGGCCTTGAGATGCGGTCCCGCCGCCGCCTCCCGCACGTCGTGGACGACCACGTCGTAGCCTTTTGCGCGCACGTTCAGCGCCATGCTCGCGCCCATGGTGCCGATGCCGATGAAGCCCACTTTCATTCAAGCCTCCGTAGTTGGAAACTGGATTCCCGCCTTCGCGAGAATGACGTACTTGATGTCACGCCTTGTGCATGGCGGCGAAGCCGCGCTCGAGGTCGGCGATGAGGTCGTCCGGGTCCTCCAGGCCGACGTGGAGCCGGATCACCGGTTCATCGCGGCTCCAGCGCGTCAGCGTCCGCGTCCTGAGGATCTCGGAGTGCGCGGCGATGGCGAGGCTCTCGAACCCGCCCCAGCTCGAGCCGATCGCGAAGACCTCCAGCGAGTTGATGAACGCGGTAACCTGCGCCTCGGAGGCGGGCCCAAGCACGAAGGAGAACAGCGAGGCAGCGCCGCTGAAATCGCGCTTCCATACCGCGTGTCCGGGGTCGCCTTCGAGCGCCGGATAAATCACGCGCTTCACCTCCGGCCGGGACTGCAGCCAGCGCGCGATCCCGAGCGCGTTTTCCATCTGCTGCTTCATGCGCACCCCGATCGTGCGGAAGCCGCGCAGCGCGAGGTAGCAGTCGTCCGGGCTGACGCCGTAGCCGTAGTCGGCGACCGCGCGGCGCACCGTGAGCCAGTGCCGCTCGTTCGCGACGATCACGCCCATGACGACGTCCGCATGCCCGGCGATGTACTTGGTCGCCGCGTGGATCGAGACGTCCACGCCCTTCTCGAAGGAGCGGAAGAAATAGGGCGTGCCCCAGGTCGTGTCCGCGAGGACCGGCAGCCCGCGCGCATGCGCGGCGGCGGCGATCGCCGGAATGTCCTGCATCTCGAAGGTGAGCGAGCCGGGCGCCTCGCAGAACACCGCCCGCGTGTTCGGCCGGACGAGCTTTGCGATGCCGGCGCCGATCAGCGGATCGTGGTACTCGATCTCGATCCCGTTGGGCTTCAGCCGCCGGTCGCAGAAGGTGCGCGTGGGGGAGTACACCGAATCGGGCACCAGCAGGTGGTCGCCGCTCTTGAGAAACGCCCACAGCGCCACCGCGATGGCGGCGAGCCCCGAGGGCAGCGCCACCGCGGCGTGCCCGCCTTCCATCTGCGCCACGGCCTCTTCCAGCGCGAAGGTGGTCGGCGTGCCCAACAGGCCGTAGCGGACCTTCTTGTAATCGTCGCCGTGACGCGTCTCGTACGACTCGCGGTCGGGGAAGATCACGGTGGAGGTGCGGAACACGGGCGTGTTGACCATGCCCTGGTAGCGGGACGGGTCGCGGCCGGTGTGGGCGAGGAGAGTGTCTTTCTTCATGGGAGCGGGGAGGCGGTTCCAGGGGTCGGGGCCCATTGTGCGGCGCGCACCCTGCCGGTGCAATATATGGACTGGCCGATTGCTGGCGGGCGCCGTATGCCGGATAATCTGCGCCCGGAGCCCTGCGCGCAAGGCGCGGGGTTTTTTTGATTCAAAAAAACTGACTTCCCGAAAGATCGCATCGTGGACACGCACGCGTCGCATCACGTCGGCAGGGTCGAGGACCGGCGCCTCGTCACCGGCGGCGGCAAATACGCTTCCGACTGGAGCCTGCCCGGCCAGCTCTACGCCGCATTCGTGCGGTCGGACCGCGCCCACGCCGAGATCGTGTCGGTGAATACCGCCAGGGCGGCGCGGCATCCGGGCGTAAAGCGCATCTACACCGGGGAGCATGCGATCGCGGCCGGCTACACGAAGTATTTCGTGATCGTGAGCTATCCCGGCCGCGGCGGAAAGCACATCATCAAGCCGCCGCGCCCGATGCTGGCGGCGCGCAAGGTGCGCCACGTCGGCGACGCGGTGGCGATGGTGGTCGCCGACTCGCCGGTCGCGGCGCAGGACGCCGCCGAGCTGGTGGAGATCGAATATCGCGACCTGCCCGCGGTGGTGTCGGCGGAGGCGGCGCTCGCGCCCGGTGCGCCGCAGCTGCACGAAGAGGCGCCGGGCAACCTTTCCTTCGACTACGAATCGGGCAACGAGGAAGTGGTCAACGCCGCGCTGGCGCAGGCCGCGCACGTGACCCGGTTGAAGCTCGAGGTGAGCCGCGTCGCGCCGAGCCCGCTGGAGCCGCGCGGCTGCACCGTGCGCTACGACGCGCAGGACGGCACCTACCACGTACACGTGTGCATCCAGGGCATCAACATGATGCGCAAGCAGCTCGCCGCGATCACCGACGTGCCGGAAGACAAGCTCGTGGTGCACGCGCAGGACATCGGCGGCAGCTTCGGGCAAAGGAGTGCCGCCTACCCCGAGTACGCCATGCAGATGCTGGCGGCGAAGGAGCTCGGGCGCCCGGTGCGGTGGATCTCCACGCGCTCGGAGGGCTTCATGAGCGACACCCACGGGCGCGCCAACACGGTGACCGGGGAGCTCGCGCTCGACCGCGACGGCAGGTTTCTCGCGCTGAAGCTCGACTGGATCTCCGACATGGGCGGCTACCTCTCGGCGACCGGCTCGGCAAGCCACACGCGCAATCCTTCCACCTGCATGACCGGCGTCTACCGCATCCCGGCGCTTTACGGGCGATTTCGCCTCGCGTTCACCAACACGGTGCCGGTCGCGGCGTACCGCGGCGCGGGCCGGCCCGACATGGCGTACGTGATCGAGCGCCTGGTGAGCCAGGCCGCGGCGGAGCTCGCGATCGACCCGGCGGAGCTGCGGCGCCGCAATTTCATCCCGAAGGAGGCGTTTCCCTACAAGACGCCCACCGGCTCGACCTACGAGGCGACCGATCTCCACGCCGTGCTGGAGCGGGCGCTCGAGTTCGCCGACTGGAAGGGGTTTCCCGCGCGCCGCCGGAAGTCCGAGCAGGCGGGAAAGCTGCGCGGCCTCGGCATCGCCACCGTGATCGAGAACACGGGGGCGGGGCTCTTTCCCAAGGACCAGGTCGAGATCGAGGCGACGCCCGCCGGAGAAATCAACGTCTACACGGTGTCGCAGTCGCAGGGACAGGGCCACGAAACCACGTTCGGCATGATCGTGGCGGAAGCGCTCGGACTTCCGCTCGAGCGGGTGCACATCCGCCAGGGGGTGAAGCCGCTCATCGGCAACCACACGGGCGGCTCGCGCTCGACCGCGGGCGCCGGCAGCGCGTGCAAGCTCGCCGCGCTGAAGCTGATCGAGCAGGCGCGCTCGGCCGCCGCGGAGCGGCTCGAAGTGGAGCCGTCGCAGGTGGAGTACGCCGCCGGCGTATTCCATGCCCGGGGCTCGAAGCGCAAGATCGGCCTCCGCGAGCTGGCGAAGGCCGGCTCCCTGAGCGTCATGGCGGAGGGCAGCTTCGGCTCGACCTTCCCCAACGGCTGCCACGTCACGGAAGTGGAGATCGATCCCGCGACCGGCGCCTCGCGCATCGTCGCCTACAACGCGGTCGACGACTGCGGCAACGTCATCAACCACACGGTGGTCGAGGGCCAGGTGCACGGCGCGGTCGCGCAGGGCGCCGGCCAGATCTTCAGCGAGCAGGTCGTCTACGACCGCCAGACCGGGCAGCTCGTGACCGGAAGCTTCATGGACTACTGCATGCCGCGCGCCGGGCTGGTGCCGGCGGTCCACATGCAGGATTCCCCGGTGCCGAGCGTCAACAACACGCTCGGCGTGAAGGGCGTGGGCGAGTCGGGCTGCACCGCCTCGATACCGTCGCTTGCCAACGCCGTGGTGGACGCGCTGCGGCCGCTCGGCGTCGCGCATCTCGACATGCCGATGACGCCGGCGAAGCTGTGGCACGCGATCCATTCCGCGAAAAAGTCATGAGCGCGAAGGCACACGATCACCATGATCCGATAGGGCGGGTGGAGGACGCGCGCCTCGTCACCGGCGCGGGCACTTTCGCCGCCGACTGGAGCGTGCCGGGCCAGCTTCACGGCTGCTTCGTGCGCTCGGACCGGGCGCACGCCGCGATCGTCGCGGTCAACGTCGAGCGGGCGTTGAAGCACGCCGGGGTGAAGGCGGTCGTCACCGGCGCCGATGCCGTGCGCGCCGGCTACGTCAAGCCGATGCACACGCTCAACTTCCCCGGCAAGGGCGGCATGCAGACCCGGGCGCCCGAGCGTCCGGTGCTCGCGCACACCGGCGTGCACTTCGTGGGCGAGGCGGTCGCGCTGGTGGTCGCGGAGTGGGCCGAGGCGGCCCAGGACGCGGCCGAGCTGGTGGAGGTCACGTACCGGGACCTGCCCGCGGTCATCTCGCCCGAGGAAGCGCTTGCGCCGGGCGCGCCGCGGCTCCATGAGAACGTCCCGGGCAATCTCGCGCTGGAGGCGGAGGTGGGTGATGCCGCCGCGGTCGAAGCGGCGTTCGCCCGGGCGGCGCATGTGACGCGCCTCAAGGTGGAGGTCAGCCGCGTTGCGCCCAACCCGATGGAGCCGCGCGCCTATATCGCCGCCTACGACGCGCGCGCCGACAGCTACACGCTGCACGTCTGCTGCCAGGGCATCACTACGCTGCGCCGGCACCTGTCCGCGTACACCGGCGTCCCCGAGGAGAAGCTCCATTTCGAAGTGGGCGATGTCGGCGGCGGCTTCGGCCAGCGCACGCCCGCCTACCCCGAGCACGGCGCGCTGATGCTCGCCGCGAGGCAGACCGGCCGGCCGGTGAGATGGGTGTCGACGCGCGCCGAAGGCATCGCGTGCGACACGCACGGACGCGCCAACGTCATCGACGGCGCGCTCGCGCTCGACCGCGAGGGCCGGTTTACCGCGATGCGGCTCGACTGGGTGAACGACATGGGGGCGTATCTGTCGCCGGCCTCCATGGGCCACATCCGCAATACCTCGACCTGCATGACCGGCGTCTATCGCATCCCCGCGCTCTACGCCAACTATCGGGTGGCGCTCACCAACACCAACCCGGTGTCGTCGTACCGCGGCGCGGGGCGTCCCGATATCGCCTACGCGGTGGAGCGCCTGGTCAGCCAGGCGGCGGTGGATCTCAGGATGGACGCGGCGGAGCTGCGGCGGCGCAATCTCATCCCGCGCGAGGCGTTCCCGTACAAGACCCCGACCGGCTCCACCTACGAGAACGCCGATCTGCCGGGGCTCCTCGAGAAGGCGCTGAGGCTTGCGGACTGGAAGGGCTACGCGAAGCGCCGCGCGCAAACGGAGCGCGCAGGGAAGCTGCGCGGCATCGGCATCGCCACGGTGATCGAGAACACCGGCGCGGGCCAGGCGCCGAAGGACGAGGTCGAGCTCGAGCTCGACGCGGGCGGCACCGTCACCGTCTACACGGTTTCCAAGTCGCAGGGCCACGGCCACGAGACGACGCTCGCGACGATCGTGGCCGGCGCGCTGGAGCTGCCGCTCGAGCGCGTGCGGGTGCGCCAGTGCGTGCCCGGAAAGCAGCAGCTCGTGGGCGGCCATACCGGCGGCTCGCGCACGACCGTCGGCGCGGGCAGCGTGTGCCACCTCGCGGCGAAAAAGCTGATCGAGCACGGGCGGGCCGCCGCCGCTCTCGAGCTCGGGGTCGAGCCCTCGCAGGTGGAATACACGAGGGGGATGTACCGCTCGAAGGAATCGAAGCGCGCGGTGAAGCTCGGCGACATCGCCCGGGAGAAGCCGGTCGCGGTGATCGCGGAAGGCAAGTTCGGCTCGACGTTTCCCAACGGCTGCCACATCGCCGAGGTCGAGGTCGACCCCGGCACCGGGGCGGCCGAGATCGCCTCCTATTGCGCGGTGGACGACATCGGCACGGTGATCAACCACACGGTCGTCGAGGGCCAGCTCCACGGCGGTGTCGCCCAGGGGGCGGGGCAGGTGCTGGGCGAGAAAGTGGTTTACGATCGCGGCTCCGGCCAGCTCCTGACCGGCAGCTTCATGGATTACTACATGCCGCGCGCCGGGCTCCTGCCCGCGATCAGGGGCGCCGAGCACCCCACGCCGAGCGCGGTGAGCCCGCTCGGCGTGAAGGGCGTGGGCGAATCGGGATGCACCGGGTCGCTGCCCGCGGTCGCCAATGCGGTCATGGACGCGCTCGCGCCGCTCGGCATCGGGCACCTCGACATGCCGTTGACGCCCGCGAAGCTGTGGCACGCGATTCACGCAGCAGGAAAGGGGAATAGCGGATGTACACATTAAGTTACGTCAAGGCGAAATCGCTCAAGGATGCGTCCGCGTTGCTCGCGAAGAACCCGGACGCGAAGCTCCTCGCGGGCGGCATGACGCTGATCCCGACGCTGAAGCAGCGGCTCGCCCGGCCCACGCATGTCGTGGACATCGCGAATCTCCGCGAGCTGCGCGGCATCACTGCGAAGGGCGGCAGGCTCGTCATCGGCGCCGGGACGAGGCACCACGACGTCGCCACCTCCGCGGCGGTCCGCAAGGCGATCCCGGCGCTCGCGGGCCTCGCGGCCGAGATCGGCGATCCGCAGGTCCGGAACCGCGGCACGATCGGCGGCTCGCTCGCGAACAACGATCCGGCCGCGGACTATCCCGCCGCCGTGCTCGGCCTCGCCGCGACGGTGGTCACCGCGCAGCGCTCGATCGCCGCGGACGATTTCTTCCAGGGACTGTTCGCGACCGCGCTGGAAGCGGATGAGGTCATCGTGCGCGTGGAGTTCCCGCTGCCTAAGCGCGCGGCCTATTCCAAGTTTCACCATCCCGCGTCGGGCTACGCGATGGCGGGCGTCTTCATCGCGCAGACGGCGGGCGGCGTGCGCGTGGCGGTCACCGGCGCGGGACCCGGGGTGTTTCGCTGGACGGCCGCGGAGGCGGCGCTCGCGAAGTCCTTCAATCCCGCCGCGCTCGAGGGCCTGCCGCTCGACGCGAGCGGGCTCAACAACGACATCCACGCCGACCGCGAGTACCGCGCCAACCTGGTGCGGGTGATGGCGAAGCGGGCGCTGGCGAAGGGATAACGATATGGCGAAAGTGACGATCAAGGTCAACGGCAAGAATTACAGCAAGGCGGTCGAGGACCGCATGCTGCTCGTGGATTTCCTGCGCGACGAGCTGAAGCTCACCGGCACGCACGTCGGCTGCGATACCAGCCAGTGCGGTTGCTGCACGGTGCACATCGACGGCCGCGCGGTGAAATCGTGCTCGGTGCTCGCGGTGCAGGCGAACGGGGCGAGCATCGTGACGATCGAGGGCATGGCGAAGAAGGGGAAGCTCCACCCGATCCAGCGCGCATTCTCGGAATGCCACGGGCTTCAGTGCGGCTTCTGCACGCCGGGCATGATCATGGCGACGGCGGGGCTCCTGAAGGACAACCCCAATCCCACCGACGAGGAGATCTACAAGGGGCTCGAGGGCAATCTCTGCCGCTGCACCGGCTACATCAATATCGTCAAGGCCGTGAAGATGAGCGCGAAGCTCCTGCGCGGCAAGAAGCACTGATTCTGCGGCCGGAATCTTGACTCCAACCCAGGATTCCGCGGCAGCCAGACCCGGCAGATATTCCGCCGTCACGTGGGCCGTCATCGGGCTCGCGCTCGTATTCCATTACCCCACCTTCAGCACCGGCTACGGCGGGACGTCCATATTCCTGCTCGCCGGGGACTGCATGCTGCAGGGAAAGCCGCTGGCGGACTGCTCCCCCGGCTATTCGTACCCGCCGTTTTTCGCTTTGTTCATGATCCCGCTCTCGCTCCTGCCGCTGTGGGCCGGAAAACTCGCGTGGTACGGGGTCGTCATCGCCACCACCTACGGCTGCTTCAGGATATGCGAGAGGCTGACGGTCGAATCGTTCGGGTTGACGCGGAAGGAGCTCACGTGGGTGCGGCTCTTCACTGTGATCCTGAGCTTCAAGTTCGTGATGGCGGTATTCGCGAACCAGGCCTATGACAGCCTCGTCTTCTTCTTCCTTCTGGTGGGGCTCTACGGCTTGTCGAAGAGCAGGGATTTCCTGGGCGCATCCGGGCTCGCCGCCGCCGCGGCGCTGAAGGCGACGCCGCTCCTCATGCTCCTGTATCCCCTGCTGCATCGTAGATGGAAGCTCTTCGCGCTGGGCGTCGGGCTGTGCGCGGGGCTTTCCTTCCTGCCGGACGTCCTCTTCCCGCCGAGCCCGCCCAACGCAGGCTATCTGCGGACATGGCTGGTGGGGTTCGCGGGCGGGGGGCTCTTCGGGACGCGCCCGGCGGAGGGATACGCCCAGTTCTTTCAGGGCTCGGATCATCTCAACCAGTCGCTGAAGACTTTCGTATACCGCCTGGTCGATCCACGCAACCTGCCGTGGGGGGATTTCACCGGGCAGGTGCAGGTGATCCTCTACGCCGTATATCTCGTGTACTGCCTGGCGGCACTCGCGATCATCCTGCGCTCGGCGAAGATGGAAGGCGCCCACCTGTGGGGCGCATCGGTCGTGGTCATCAGCATGCTGATGCTCTCCCCGATATCCAGCAAATCCCATTTCGTCGCGCTGCTGCTGCCGTACATGGCGATCGTCGCCTGTCTGCTGAAGCACCGGGAGCTGTGGGCTCGCGCCGTTCCGCTCCTCGCCGCGAGCTTCGTGCTGAACCTGGCTGCCTCGCGGTTTCCGGCGGGTCGCGGGCTGTCGATGAAGATGCTTTCCCTGGGGAGCATCACGATCGCGACGCTGCTGCTGCTCGCCGTGGTGGCGGTGATCGTTTTCCGGAGAGGGAAGGACGCGAAGCCCGCGGGGTGAGACCGGCGCCCGCGCGGCGCTACCGGCGGCGGCGAGCGGTCCTAATCCGCGAGCTCGAAGATCGCGTCCACCGCGACCGGGACGTTGCCGCGCAGCGCGGCGACGCCCAGGGCGGAGCGCGCGTGCCGGCCCGCCTCGCCCAGCGCCTGCACCATCAGGTCGGAGCAGCCGTCGAGGACCCTCGGCTGCTCGAAGAAGCCGGGCGCCGAGCTCACGTAGCCGCAGACCCGCACGCAGCGCTTCACGCGCGACCAGTCGCCGCCGACGGCGGCCTTCACCTGCGCCAGGATGTTGAGCCCGCACAACCGGGCGGCCGCCTGCGCGTCCTCGAGGCCGATCTCGCTGCCGACGCGTCCGGCAAACGCATACTTGCCGTCGCGCACCGGCGCCTGCCCGGCGATGAAGATGAGGCCCTTCGCGATCACGGCGGGCACGTAGTTCGCGGCCGGCGACGGCGCATCCGGCAGCGTCAGGCCGAGCCTGGCCAGACGGGCTTCGACAACGACGCTCGCGGCTTCAGGCATCCTGGTCGGCCGGCCGGTAGCGGGCGGCGCTGAAATCGACCGCGAGCGCCGCGACCGAGAGTATCAGGATCGCGCCGGTCACGATCAAAACGCGCTGGTCCGCCAGCTGCTCGGCGTCGATCACGAGCATCCGCGTGAGGGCCGTGATGGCGACGTAAATCAGGAAGCGCACCGGCAGGCGGTGCGTGCGGAAATAGATCCCGATCATGGCGCCGATCTCGAGATAGATGAACAGCAGCAGGATGTCGTGGAGCTTGGCGTGACCCTGCTGCATGACCTCGACGATGTAGAAGTGCGCGGCCGAAAAGACCACCGTGCCGCCGATCACGAACAGCGCGAGCAGGTGGAAGCCCTTCACGAGCGTCTCGCCGAAACTCTCGATCTTCTCAATCATGGCTGTTCCTCCCTACAAGCATGATACACATGGCGCATGTGCTGCGCCGCGCGCTTCGGGCCCCGCGGCTGCTTTGCGCCACAGCGCGGGCAGAACAGGTCCTTCTTGCCGAGCGGCTGGCCGCATTCGAAGCACCGGCGCAACAGCACGGAACCCATAGCAGCGAGAGGCGAGAGGAGAGAGGGGAGAGGGGTCAACCCGAACGGGGCTCAAATTGACTCCTATCTCCTCTCTTCTATCTGCGTTCGCGCCCTTCACGCGCGAACGAGCTTGTCCTCGAACCAGTTCCACGTTTCGGCCACCACCAGCGTGAGGTAGTCGCGCTGGCAGTGCTGGGCGCCGCCTTCCTCCGCGGTGAATACGCGGAAGGTCTTGTCCTTCGAGCCGCAGGCGTCGAACTGCTTCTGCGCATCGGCGAGCGGGATCTGCTCGTCGTCCGCCCCGTGCACCAGCAGGAACGGGCAACGCATCTTCTGCATCACCCCGTCGAGCCTGAAGGGCTCGAGCTTCTTCAGCGCCTCGTCGAGGGATTTCGCGCCCATGACCCACTCGATGTGGTGCCCGGGCACCGAGAGCGCGGTCTTGAAGGAGGCGGCGATGCGTTTCTTCCAGGTGTCGTGGTAGTCCCACTGCGCGCCCCAGGCGATGCACGCGGCGAAGCGCGGCTCCATCGCCGCGCAGCGCGGCGCGTAGTAGCCGCCGAGCGAGATCGCGACGATGCCGATGCGCTTCGGGTCGACGTCGGCGCGCCTTTCGAGCCAGTCGACGCAGGCGGCTCCGGCGATTTCGTAATCGTGGCGCAGGTAATAGTTGCGGAAGCGGATCGCCTCGCCGGTGCCGGGACCGTCCATCACCAGGCACGAGATGCCGCGCTTGACGAGGTCGGGCACGCCGCGCACGAACTGGATCTCCTTGGTGACATCGAGCCCGTCGAAGAACACCACGCACGGCACGCGCCCGGCCTTCGCGTTCTGCGCGTGCACGAAGTAGCCGGGCAGGCTGCCGTTTTCGTACGGAACCTCGACGACCTCGATCTTCAGGTCGCTCAGCGCGGCGTGGCGATGGAAGCACTCGACGCCTTTGCGGTAGGCGTCGAGCCCGGCGCGGTCCTTGGGCGTGCGGAAGCGCTCGCCCATCTGGTAGTAGTTGCACGCGCGAAGGTAGGCGTGCGCGGCGGAATGGCGGTGACCGGACTCGTCCCACTTCCCGGCGTAGGCGCGCACGCCCTCGGCGACCTTCACGCAGGCGTGGAACCACGCCTCGTCGTCATCCGGGGCGCGGCCCTTCAGCATGCGGCCGATCTTGTGCAGCTCGCCGATCTCCGCTCCTCCGTAGGCGATCGATCCGACCATGTTGATGAACGCCGCCGACCAGCGGTAGTTGCCGGGGAAGTACATGAAGTACGCCGGGTCTTTCTTCTCGGCCATGCCGGTGCTTTCCGCTATTCGTTTCCGGTGTCCAGACGGCGGCTTACTCGGGCTGTATGCCGGCGGCTTTCGCCACCTTCGCCCATTTCGCGGTCTCGTCCCTGATGAAGGCGGCGTATTCGGCCGGGCCGTCGCCCGCCACCTCGTAGCCGGCGGATTCCATCTGTTTGCGGGTGTCGGGGTTGGTCAGCGGCTTCGCGAGAACGGCGTGGATGCGGTCGACGACCGCCCGTGGCGTGCCTGCCGGGGCCAGCACCCCGTTCCAGTTGTAGCTCGAGAAGCCCTTCACGCCCGCTTCCTGCGCCGTCGGCACCTCCGGCATCAGCGGCGAGCGCTCGAGCGCCGTGACGGCGAGGCCGCGCAGCTTGCCTGCACGCACGTGCGGGGCCGCCTGGAAGATCTGGATCTGGGCGAAATCCATGTTGCCGGCGATCAGGTCCACGGTGTACAACGCCGCCCCCTTGTACGGCACGTGCGTCATCTTGATGCCGGCGAGCGTCGAAAAATGCTCGATCGCGAGGTGCCCGACGGTGCCGACGCCGGGCGTCGCGTAATTGATCTTGCCGGGACTCGCCTTGGCCACCGCGATGAACGCCCTGAGATTGGGGGCCGGCACGGAGGGGTGCACGCACATGCAGCTCGCGCTGCGCGCGATCAGCGTGATCGGCGCGAAATCCCCGACCGGGTCGTACGCGAGCTTCTTGCGCACGCTGGGCGCGATGGTGAGCGGCCCGGGATTGCCGCCGAGCAGCGTGTAGCCGTCGGCGGGCGCCTTCGCCGCGGCCTCGGTGCCGATGACCCCGGCGGCGCCGGCGCGGTTTTCCACCACCACCGGCTGGCCGAAGGCGGCGTTCAACTGCTGCGCGGCCCAGCGCGAATGCGTATCGGTGGGGCCGCCTGGCGGGAACGGAACGATCAGCCGTATCGGCTTGGCGGGGTAGGCTTGCGAGAACGCTGGTACGCAGACCAGCGGTGCGCAGATCGCGATCAGAAAACCGGCGGCGCGCTTCATGGGTTCCCCTCCCGTCGTGGCGGTCGTCACCGGATGGTAGCGCAGCACTTCCGCGGTCTCAATGCGGTAAACTCGGCTCTCCCCGCTTCAACACCGACAGCCGACCCCGACGAGGAGCGACATGCCCGCAAAAAGCAGGAAAGCCGCAGCACGGTTTGCGCCGAGCCCGCCCGCGCAGTCCACCACCCGGAATTACCGGGACATCCTCTACGAGGTGAACGACCAGGTTGCCTGGGTCACGATCAACCGTCCGCGCGTGTTGAACGCGTTCCGCGAGCAGACGCTCGACGAGATGATCGAGGCGCTCAAGTCCACGCGCGAGGACCCGTCGATCGTGTGCGCGGTGGTGACCGGCGCGGGCGACAGGGCGTTTTCCGCGGGCGGCGACTTCTACGCCATGAAGCGCCTCAATTTCACCAACGCCTATATGTGGAACGACCGCATGCTGGGGCTCGCGATGACGATCCGGGGGCTGCCGATCCCGGTCATCGCCATGGTGAACGGCTGGTGCATGGGCGGCGGCCACGAGCTCGCCCTGTGGTGCGACCTCGTGATCGCCTCCGAGAACGCCGTGCTCGGCCAGACCGGCGCGAAGGTCGGCGCCTGCCCGACGGTCGGCGCGACCCAGTACATCCCGCGCCTGATCGGCGAGCGGCTCGCGCGCGAGATGATCTTCTGCGCGCGGCGCTTTACGGCGAAGGAGGCGGTCGAGGTCGGGCTCATCAACAAGTGCGTCCCGCAGAAGGACCTGCGCAGGGAAACGCTCAAGTGGTGCGAAACCATGAAAGGCCACAGCGCGCTGACGCTGCGCATGACCAAGCGCTCGCTCAACTTCGAGTCGGACAACCTCTACTCCTCGTGGCAGCACGGCATGGAGCTGCTCGCGCACGTGTGGGGATCGGACGAGGCAAAGGAGGGGATGAATGCGTTCCTCGCGGGGCGGCCGCCCGACTTCCAGAAGTTCCGGCTGCGCGCGAGGCGCGAGCTCGAGGGCTACCTGAAGGGGCTGGAGGAGAATCTCAACGCGCCTCCCGCCATGCGCGCGAACGCAAAAAGCTGAACCGCCGAAGCGCCGGGTCACGTGATGCATTGACTACTCGGAAAGGAAGCTTATGCGCACCGCTCTGTTCCTCATCGCCGGGATCCTGCTCCTCGCCGCGTTCCTGCTGCTGGGACGGCTCTTTTCCGCGAACTATCCCGCTGCCATGGTCTCCGCGACGGTCGTCTACGTCGCGCTCTGGCTCCTCATTGCCGGCGCCAACATGTGGGTCGGCGTCGCGAAGGCGGGCTACTCCGCGGCCGAGGAGCTGCCGATCTTCCTTCTCATTTTCGGCCTGCCGGCGGCCGTCGCCATCGTTCTGAAATGGAAGTTTCTCTAGTCCGCCGCTGAGGGCTGTCGATGGGTTCCGACAACAAGGCGGGCGCGCTCGACGGGCTGCGGGTCCTCGATCTCACGCGCATCCTCGCGGGGCCGCTCTGCACGCAGATGCTCGGCGACATGGGCGCCGACGTGATCAAGGTCGAGCCGCCCGGCGCGGGTGACGACACGCGCACCTGGGGCCCGCCTTTCGTTAACGGCGAGTCGGCGTACTTTCTCGGCGTCAACCGCAACAAGCGCTCGCTCACGCTCAACATCGGGGTGAAGGCGGGACAGGAAGTTCTCGCGCAGCTCGTGAAGAAGGCCGACGTGCTGGTGGAGAACTTCAAGCCCGGCACGCTCGAGAAGTGGGGCATCACGAACGCGTGGCTGGAGGCACACGCGCCGCGCGTCATTCGCTGCTCGATCACCGGCTACGGATCGAGCGGGCCGGACGCGGCGCTGCCGGGCTACGACTTCATCCTGCAGGCCGAGTCGGGGCTCATGAGCATCTGCGGCGAGCCGGACGGCACGCCGACGAAATACGGCGTCGCCATCGTGGACGTGGTGACCGGACTTTATGCCTGCAACGCGATCCTCGCCGCGCTCGCCGCGCGCAATCGCACGGGGCGCGGCCAGCACGTCGAGTTGTGCCTCTACGACTCGGGCATCGCAATGCTGATCAACGTGGCTTCGAACTACCTGGTTTCGGGCAAGGACGCGCGCCGCTACGGCAACGGGCATCCCAGCATCGTGCCCTACACGACCTACCCGACCGCCGACGGCCTGATCGCGGTGGCGGTGGGGAACGATGCGCAGTTCGCGCGGTTCGCGGCGACCGTCGGGCATGCCGAATGGGCGCGCGATCCCCGGTTCGCGAAGAACCCGGATCGCGTGACGAACCGCGAGGCGCTCGACGCCCTGATCGCGCAGGCGTTGAAGCGCGAGCCGTCCGCCGCCTGGATCGGGAAGCTGCGCGCGGCCGGGGTGCCGTGCGGCCCGATCAACAGCGTCGCGGAAGCGCTTACCGACCCGCATACCCTGGCGCGCGACATGGTGCGGACCGTGAAGCATCCGACGGTGGGCGATCTCAGGATGGTGGGCATGCCGTTTCGCTTCAGCGGCACGCCCGAGGCGATCCGGCGTGCGCCGCCGCTGCTCGGGCAGCATACCGAGGAGGTGCTCGGCGCGGAGCTGGGGCTCTCCGCCGAGCACATCGCGCAGCTGCGCGCCGAGAAGGTCGTCTGACTTGCCCCTTCCCCCCTTGCGGGGGAAGGTTGGGATGGGGGGTATGCCATGATTACTGGCCTGTCACATGTATCGATCGCCGTGCCGAGCCTGAAAGCGGCGGCGCAGCGGCTGAAAGAGATCTACGGCCTCGAGGCCGGCGCCGAGAAGGTCAACGAGGAGCAGGGCGTGCGGCTCGCCTACGTCGAGCTCCCGAACGCGCGCATCGAGCTGATGGAGCCGCTGCGCCCGGATTCGCCGATATCGAAATTTCTCGAGAAGAACCCCGCCGGCGGCATCCACCACTTCTGCGTCAACGTCGACGACGTCGCAGCGGCCAGCGCCGGGCTGACAGGGAAGGGCGTCCGCGTCCTCGGCGAGGGAAAGGAAAGCCGTAACGTGCACGGCGAGCGCATTGCGTTCGTGCACCCGAAGGACTTCCTGGGAGCTCTGCTCGAGCTCGAGGAGCGCCGCCGCTGAATCGCGGCGCAATGGAATCGAGCGCGGAGGAAGGCGCCCCGCATGTCTGTTCGGAGGATTGAAAGCGCATGGCGAGACTGAGCGAGCTTCCCGAGTGGGAGCGGCAGCACCAACTCGACAAGATCCGCGACCTGCCCGACTTCGGCCCGCCGCCGTTCGCGCCGGGGCCTCCGCTCGGCCGGCGCAGGGTCGCGATCGTCACCACCTCGGGGCTGCACGTTCACGGCGACCGGCCGTTCGAAATGGGCTCGGCCGACTACCGCGTCATCCCCGGCGACACGCCCGCCGGCAAGCTGAGGATGAGCCACACCTCGGTCAATTTCGACCGCAGCGGTTTCCAGGAGGACGTGAACGTCGTATTTCCGCTCGACCGGTTGCGCGAGCTCGGAGCCGCCGGGGTCGTTGGAAGCGTCTCGGACTTTCATTACGCGTTCATGGGGGCCGCCCCCATCCGCGCGCTCGAGCCCAAGGCGCGCGAGCTCGCGGCGCTCCTCAAGCAGGACCGCGTCGACGCCGTCCTGCTGACGCCGGTCTGACCGAACTGCACGTGCGCCGTGGGCGCGCTGGGCCACTTCATCGAGCGCGAAGGCGTTCCCACCTCCCAGATCAGCCTGATCCGGGAGCAGACCGCCGCGATCAGGCCGCCGCGGGCGCTGTGGGTGCCCTTCATGCTCGGCCGGCCGTTCGGGGCGCCGAACGAGCCGGACTTCCAGCGGCGGGTTCTGCGGGCGCTGCTCGCGCTCCTCGAGCGCGCGCCGGGACCGGTGCTCGAGGATTTTCCCGACGATGCCCCGGCGACGGATGCCCCGCCCGAGGGTTTTGCGTGCCCGGTGAGCTTCGCCGCGGCGCGCGGGAATGAGACGGGCCTGGTCGAGGCGATGCGCCGCGAAATGGCGCAGCTGGCACCGTGGTACGACCTCGCGGTCAGGCGGCGCGGGCGCACGACGGTCGGCATTTCCGGGATGACCGTGGAGGACGCGGCGAGCCATGCGGCTTCCTACGTCGATAGCGCGCCGCGGCCCGCCGCCGTCCCGGGCGTGCCGGCCGGGGTCGCTCTCAAGCGCGCCTGCGACGACGTGAAGGCGTTCTACTACGAGGCGGTGGCGGCGCAGCCGGGAAATGTTTCGCCCAGGGCGATCGAGGACTGGTTCTGGCGGGAAACCGCCGCCGCGAGGGTTTTTCTGGCGATCCAGCAGGCGTGCGCGAAGAGCAGCGACGAGTCGCTGCAACCGCTGGGGAAAGTCGGCCTGGTTCCCCGCGCCGTGGCTCACGCTCTGGCGGAAGCGCGGAAACGCGACGATTAGAGAGGAGGAATCCGTGGCGGAGACCCACACTGCAATTCGCATCCCGGCAGCACGGCTCGAGGCCTTCATCGCGCGCGCGTTCGAGGCCGTGGGCATCTCGGCGGCGGAATCGCAAACCATCGCCGCGCTCATGACGCGCGCCGACCTGCAGGGCTCCGAGGGGCACGGGGTGTTCCGCCTCCCGCAATACATCCGGCGGATCAAGGGGGGTGCGGTCAACGTGAAGCCCAGGATCCGCATCGAGCGGGAAGCGTCCGGCATGGCGCTGGTGGACGGCGACAACGCCATGGGACACCTCGTGATGCGCTTCGCGACCGAGAAGGCGATCGAGAAGGCGAAGACTGCCGGGGTCGCCTGGGTCGGCGTGAAATGGAGCAACCATGCGGGGCCGGCCTCGCTCTACGCCGCGATGCCGCCCGAGCACGACATGATCGGGCTCTACCTCGCGGTGGGAAACGCCAACCATCTTCCGCCGTGGGGCGGGCTCGACATGCTGCTGTCCACCAACCCGATCTCGGTCGCGGTGCCGGCTGGCGCGGAGCCCGCGATCGTGCTCGACATGGCGACGACCGTCGCCGCCTACGGCAAGGTCAAGACCAAGGCGCAGCGCGGGGAAGCGATGCCGGAGGGCTGGATGATGGACCGGCAGGGCCGGCCGTTGACCGACCCCCGGCGCGCCAACGAGGGGTTCCTCCTGCCCATCGGCGGCTACAAGGGCTACGGCCTCGCGCTCGTCTTCGGGCTGCTCGCGGGGACGTTGAACGGCGCGGCGATGGGGAAAGACGTGGTGGACTTCAATGCGGACGATACGACCCCGACCAACACCGGGCACGCCATCGTGGCGATCAACGTGGCGGCCTTTCAGCCGGTCGCGGAATTCAAGAGAAGCGTGGACGCGTTGATCCGCGACCTGCGCGACTCGAAGCGCCTGCCGGGCGTGGACCGCGTCCGCCTGCCGGGGGAAGGCAGCCATGCCGCGCGCGCCGACCGGCTGAAGAACGGCATCCCGCTCCCCGCGCCGCTCGCCGCGAGCCTCGGCCAGCTTGCCGGCGAGCTGAAGATCGCCGGTCTCTAGCGCATGGCGGACGCCCCCGGTTCCGGTGCCGCATTCGATCACGCTCCGCGCGGCGGCGGGAGGATTGCGGCTGCCGCCGCGGGTCTGTGCGCAGCCGCGGTGCTGGCGCTGTACTGGCCGGTGCTCGACTTCGATTTCGTCTGGGACGACCGCAGCTACCTGCAACATTCGCCGGAGCTGAAAGATCCCTCGCAATGGCGGGTCGGGCTTCTCCAGGCGGCAACCGGGGAATCGGTATTTCGCCCGCTCGCACTCCTTACCTTTGGGCTGGAGCTCTGGTCGGGACAATCCGGTCCGAAGACCTACCACCTCGTCAATCTCCTGCTCCATGCGTTGAACACGGCTCTGGTCGCGCTCCTCGTGTGGCGCCTGCTCGGGCAGGACTCGCCGCCCCGGTTCCGCGGGACGACCGCGGCGATTTGCGGGCTGCTGTACGGCCTCCATCCCGCGTTGACCGAGCCCGTTGCCTGGATTTCGCTGGGACGTTTCGATCTGCTGATGACTGCGTTCCTCCTGATCGCGCTGGAGCTCGAGATCGCCCGGCCGGCGGACAGCTGGGGTCGCGCGTGCGCAATGGGCCTGCTGTTCCTGGCGGCGCTGCTGACCAAGGAGACGGCGGTCGGATTTCTGCTCGCCCTGCCGTTCGTGCATCTCGCGCTGGCGGGGCCGCCGGGGCCGCCGGGGCCGTCGCACCTGGCCGCCGCCGCACGCGTCTGGTCGTCGCATTTGCGGGTCTATACCGGGTTGGCGGTCGCATTCGTCGCCTACTTGCTGCTCCGCCTCGTGGCCCTCGGACCTCAGCTCGGAATGGGGCGGGTGATGGCACGCTACGAGAGCATCGGCCCCATCGAGCAGCATGTCCTGGTCGTGGCCGCTAGCCTCGCGCACTACGTTTCCGAGGCGTTCTGGATCGGTCTCGATCCCGCGCCCAACCGGGTGTTGCCGCTTCCGGTGGAGGGGCTGCACGCCGCGTTGTCGGTCGCAATCACCGCGGGCGCAGTGGCCCTCGCCGCGATCGCCATCCGCACCACCGAGGCGGGCCGGGCGCCGGCAGGATGGTTTCTCGCGTTTCTGACAGCGCTCCTCCCCGTGTCCAATATCATCCCGGCGCCTACTTACGCCGGCGAGCTGCAGATTGCATCGCGCTACCTCGCGCTTCCGCTCGTGTTTGTCTGTCTTGCCGCCGGCAGCCTTGCTTCGAACCTGTCGACGCGCCATCCGGGGGCGCTCAAGTTCCTGGGGGGATTCGCTGGAGTCTGGCTGGTTGCTTGCGCCGTGGCCGTCTCCGCGACGATCCCGTTATGGAAGGACGAGGGGACGGTGTATCGCTGGGCCATAGCCCGCAGCGGGGAGAGTTCCTGGCGCTATCTCTACATCAACCTCGGGGCCTACTATCTTCGCACCGGGGATCTTGCACAGGCGCAGGAGGCGTTCCTCAACGCCGTGAAGTTTCCGCCCCGGAGCGCGGCGCTCGCGGGCATTGCGTGGTACAACCTGGGCAATGTCGAAGCCAAGCTGGGCCATGTCGCGCCGGCTGCCGAGGCATTCCGCGCCTCGCTTGCGCTCGACCCGGACAACCTCTACAGCCGCGCCGGGCTCGCGGAGCTGGAGCGGTCGCAGGGTCGCGCCGGATCTGCCGCGGCCCTGCTCGAGGAGGGGCTGGACCGGTTGCGTGCGGCCGGCAGGTCTCATCCGGGCCGGGGGCTGCTTCACTTCCGGCTGGGTCTAGCCTACGCCGACCTCTTGCGCCGGGAGGAGGCGGTGAGAGAGTTCAATATCGCCTTGCAGTTCATCAGGGACGAACCGATGCGCGTCGCGGTGGAACAGGCGCTGCAGGCCGTGACCGGCGTCCCGCACGGTCCGCGCTAGACGTGACCCGCCGGACAGTCTGGATCGCGCGCATGATCTTCTGGCTTACGCTTGCGACCGCGACGGCCTGGCTGCTGTGGTACATGGTCAGGGTCCCGGGGGTCTCGTACGCCGGCACGCTCAAGCCGCTGACGGACGAGGAGCAGGCCATCGCCGGCAGGCTCCGCGCGCACGTCACGTCGATCGCGAGCCGCGAGCACAACGTGTTCCATGCCGCCGAGCTCGAAGCTTCGGCGCTCTACATCGAGAGGACCCTTGCCGGCCTGGGGCATGCGACCGCGGCCCAGCGCTACACGGTGCCGGAAAGCGGGCTGGTGGCGCGACCGGTCGAGGTGCGCAACATCGAGGTGGAGGTGCGGGGAAGCACGCGGGCATCCGAGATCGTGATCGTCGGCGCCCATTACGATTCGGTGCTCGGCGCGCCCGGCGCGAACGACAACGGCTCGGGCGTTGCCGCGGTGCTGGAGCTTGCGCGCCTGCTCAGGGATGCGAAGCCGGCGCGCACGCTGCGCTGCGTCCTGTTCGTCAACGAGGAGCCGCCGTACGACCACACGGCCGAAATGGGCAGCCGCGTCTACGCGCGGCGCTCGCGCGAGCGGGGCGAGAACATCGTCGCGATGTTCTCGCTCGAGACGATCGGCTACTACTCCGACGCTCCCCGCAGCCAGCGCTACCCCTTCCCGTTCAGCCTGTTCTATCCGTCGACCGGCAATTTCATCGCTTTCGTCTCGAACCTGTCGTCGCGCGCGCTGCTGCACGAGTCGCTCGCGTCCTTCCGCCGCCACGCGGAGTTTCCGTCGGAGGGCGTCGCGGCGCCCGCCTTCATCCCGGGCGTGGACTGGTCCGACCACCGGTCCTTCTGGGAGCAGGGCTGGCGGGCGCTGATGGTGACCGACACCGCGCCCTACCGCTACCCGCACTACCACTCGGCCGGGGACACGCCGGACAAGGTGGACTACGAGCGGCTCGCGCGTGTGGTGACCGGGCTGCACCGGATGCTGCGGGACCTCGTTCAGGCTCCGTGATGCGCGATCCCGCCGCCCGTGCCCGTGACGCAATTCACGGAGGGTGAAGCAGGTTGCCTCGGTCTGCGCGCTGGGGCTAATCTCCCGCAATGCCGGTCTTCTACCCGAGCTCCTTCCCGAGGCTGCTGGCGGTCGGGTTCACGCTCGTCGCATTGCCGCTGGTGTTCGCGCTCGCCAACAACGCCGTCTCGGTGGACCGCCTCGCCAATCGCAGCCAGAACGCGGTCTACCAGGCCGTGCAGGCCACCCAGAGCGGGCGCCGGCTTGCGCAGCAGTTGACCGCGCTCGAGCGCACCGCGCGCCAGATCGTGATCCTCGACGATCACTCGCTGCTCGATGCCTACGCGGCGAACCGCCGGCAGTTCGAGCAGGCGGCCGCGGAATTCGCGAATCTCCCGCTCGATGCGGAACAGAGGAAGGCTCTGGATGAAATCATCCGCGGCGAAGCGGCGGCCTTCAAGGCGCTGTCCGGGGCCGGAGCGAAGAGCCCCGAGGCCGCGGTCGCGGTCGAGAGCTTCATCGGGCTGTCCGAGCAGGCCCAGGTCCTGGTTGCGCGCTCCAACGCGCTGATCGACCGCGAGGTCGAGGCGATGCGCGAGACCGCCGACCGCGCGCAGCGCATCACGTACTGGCAGCTGCTCGCGCTGATTCCGGTGGTGGTGTTTCTGGTGATCGGATTCTCCATCCTCATCACGCGCCCGATCCGCCAGGTCGACGCTGCGATCCGCCGCCTGGGCAGCGGCCAGCTGCGCGTGCCGGTGGCGGTGAGCGGCCCGCAGGACCTGGTGCAGCTCGGCGACCGGCTGGAGTGGATGCGGCGCGAGCTGCTGGATGTCGAGCAGCAGAAGAACCGCTTTCTGCGGCAGGTTTCGCACGAGCTGAAGACGCCGCTCACGGCGCTGCGCGAAGGCGCGGAACTCCTGTCCGAGGAGGCGGTCGGAAAGCTGACCCCGGAGCAGCGCGAGATCGCGGAGATCCTGCGCCACAACAGTGTAGAATTGCAGAAGCTGATCGAGGACCTGCTTTCGTTCGGCGCGAGCCAGTTTCGCAAGGTCACGGTGGACCTAGGGCCGGTGGACATCCGGGAGGTAATCAGGCGCGTGACCGAGGACCAGCGGCTCGCGATCAGGGCCCGGAACCTCACCCTCGACATCGCTGCCGAAGACGTGATGATCCCCGCGGACTCCGAGAAATTGCGCGTCGTGCTCGACAACCTTCTCTCCAACGCCGTGAAATTCTCGCCGCCGGGGGGCGTCATCGGCCTCACCGCGCGCTTCGACGGCGATGCGCTCGAGCTCGACGTGACCGACCAGGGTCCGGGGATTTCGCGCGACGAGCGCGTCCGCATCTTCGATCCGTTCTACCAGGGCAGCCAGGCCGGCGCCGGCCCGGTGCGCGGCACCGGCATCGGGCTCTCGGTCGTGAAGGAGTACGTGTTCGCCCACGGCGGCAGCGTGGAAGTCGTGGACAGCGGGCGCGGCGCCCACCTGAGGATCCGTCTCCCGCTCATCCGCGCGGAGACCGCAGCGTCGTGACGAATCGCCATCCGATTCTTGTGCAAATGACTGACAATGCATTTGCACCTCGAATGCGCCCGCAGAGGGCGGAGCAGGTTCCAAGCGTATCGTGCTTGGATGCGACCCCGGAGCGGGATGCAGCGCCGTGCTCGCCCGCGGGCTTGCGTGCGCCTCAACGGTCGCATCCCCAGAAACCGGGGCCCCTGCTCAACGTTTCGGCGCACCCTCGCCACTGGGGGAGAGGGGCGGGGGTGAGGGCATTGACGCTGCTCGGCATCGGCTGCGCGGCGGCACTCGCCGGTTGCGGCGTCGTGAAGCTGGTCGAGCCGATGGAGCCGGCGCCGTGGGTGCAGCCGGGCGCGCCCCAGCCGGCCTCGGACGTCGAGAGCCTGCTGCTCTATTACCAGTACGTCTGGAAGCTGCCCGGTCCCGAGGCGATCCGCGAGCACGAGGCGGCGTGGCATGCGTTCGCCCGCGCGAACACCGATTTCAACCGCGTGCGCCTCGCCATGGTCCTTTCGCGCCCCGGGATGGCGTTTACCGACGACGCCCGCGCGGCCGGACTGCTGGAAACGGTTGCGACGCACCAGGGACGGTTGCAGGCGCTTGCCGTGGTGCTTGGCGCGAGCCTGAAGGAGCAGCAGCGGCTTGCCGCGAGCGCCCAGGAGCTGCAGCAGAAGCTCGACGCACTGAAATCGCTCGAACGCAGCATGATCGAAAGGAGCCGATGAGCGCCTCGCGAGCCAGCATACTGGTGGTCGACGACGATCCGGACCTGCTGCGGCTCATGCAGATCCGCCTGACCGCCGCCGGCTACGCCGTTTCCACCGCCGAGAGCGCGGAGCGCGCGCTCGCGCAGGTGAGCGCGACGCGACCGCAACTGGTGGTGACCGATCTGCGGATGGGCGGCATGGACGGCATGGCGCTGTTCGAGGCGATCCGCAGCGGGCATCCCATGCTGCCGGTCATCATCCTGACGGCGCACGGCACGATACCCGACGCCGTGTCCGCGGTGCAGCGCGGCGTGGCGGGCTACCTGGCGAAGCCCTTCGACCCCAGGGCGTTGCTGACGGAGGTGGAGCGGGCGCTCGCGACGACCGGCGGCCCGCGGGGAGCCGGCGAGGACGGGGAGGGATGGCGCCGCGAGATCATCACGCGCAACCACGCCATGGAGGACATGCTCGCGAAAGCGCGGCTGGTTGCCGAGAGCGACGCGAGCGTGCTCATCTCCGGGGAATCGGGGAGCGGCAAGGAGATGGTGGCGCGCGCCATCCACAAGGCGAGTCCGCGGCGCGACCGCGCGTTCGTCGCGATCAACTGCGGCGCGATCCCCGAGCCGCTGCTCGAGTCGGAGCTCTTCGGCCATGTGCGGGGCGCGTTTACCGGGGCCGTGCGCGACCACAAGGGGCTGTTTCTCACCGCCAACCAGGGTACGCTGTTCCTCGACGAGATCGGCGACATGCCGGTCACGCTGCAGGTGAAGCTGCTGCGCGTGCTGCAGGATAAAAAGGTGCGGCCGGTCGGCTCCACCGACACCTACGACGTGGACGTGCGCGTGATCTCGGCGACCCACCGCAACCTCGAGGCGGAGATGGCGGCGGGAAACTTCCGCGAGGATCTGTATTACCGGCTGAACGTGGTGGCGCTCTCGATTCCGCCGCTCGGCGAGCGGCGCGAGGACATCCCACTGCTCGCCGGCCACTTCCTTGCGTTCCTCGCCGCCAAGTACCACAAGACCGTCAACGGCTTCGCCCCGGAAGCGATGGAGCTCCTGGTGGCGGCCGCCTGGCCCGGCAACGTGCGCCAGCTCTACAACGTCGTCGAGCAGTCGGTCGCGCTCGCGACGACGCCCATCATCCCGGTGTCGCTCGCGCAGCAGGCGATCCAGAACCAGCAGGCCGAGTTCGCCTCGTTCGAGGAGGCGCGGCGCCGCTTCGAGCGCGAGTACCTGACCCAGCTCCTGAAGATCACCGAGGGCAACGTCACGCAAGCTGCGCGGCTCGCCAAGCGCAACCGCACCGAGTTCTACAAGCTGCTCGGGCGACACCAGCTCGACCCCAAGCTGTTCAAGTCCCGTTAAATCGGACGCCGTCGGCGCCGATTTAACTGCGCGCGTTCGAACGGACGCACCTATGCGTGATCGGGGCACTTGGCACTCCGATACGCCGTTCAACGCGCGCGCGAATCTGCCGTTCTACGCGCCCCTTGTCGCTGCCCCGCGACAGAAAAACCCCTGCCGAATCACCCCGCTAGGCCTCTGTTACCGGTCCGTGTTGCCTGGCGGCGACACCTGCGTTTGCGTTGGCGCCTCTAACTCATTGATAAAAAAAACAATGTCGACTGGTACGGCCATTGCGCCTGACCTGAAAGCTGCCGTTCCGGACAGGCCGTTCGCCGGTGGCCGGAGGATAGGAGCGTATGGATGCAGTTGGACTCACCCAGGAAAGTACAGGCGCCGTGGAGAAGCGGGCCAAGATCCTTTATTCCCTTCTGCTCGTTGCCGCGACGGCCGTGATCGGCTTCAGCATCGTCGGCATTGCAGCCATGATGGGCTGGTTCGCCACAGGTTGAGGGAGCAGAGGGGTCCAGTGTTGAAGTCGCCTTGCACGCTGGTGCTGAGCGCGCTCCTTTGCACAGGGAGCCTTGCGGCCGGGACGGGCGCGAAGGATGCGGCGACTCCTGCGACGACCGCGCGCGAGGCCGTAGCTGAGTCGAGCGGCATGCCACAGGCCCCAGCTCGCCTCGTCAGCGAATTCACCGGGTTCGCGGGTTCGGACGCAAACGCCCGCAGCCTGGTGGCGGGATTGCGGCAGGGCACCGAGATCGAGCTCACTGCGCCCGGCGCTGGCGGCCAATCCGGCACGGCGACGCGGCTCGTCCCCCCCACCCGACCCATGGATTACGTCAACGTCCGCACGGCCCTCGTGCTCGCGCGGGAACAGCTTGCCCAGCTCGGCATCACCCAGCCCACGCCCGGCCAGATCAAGGCGGTGCTTGCCGGCGGGGGGATCGCGAGTCGCACCAACGGGCGAGCTGCGAGCCCCTACCTGCATCCCGGCCTGCTGCAAATGCGGGCGGGCGGCATGAGCTGGGCGAAGATCGCCGGCATCATGGGTATCACGCTTGCGCAGGCCAAGGACGGGCGAGCGGCCCGCCAGGCCGGCGCCACCGCGGCGCCGGACTCAGGCCGTCCGGCCGCTGCAAGGGGGGGAGAAGGCATCGTATCGCCGGCGGTAGCGGGATCCGCGGTTTCGCCGCTTCGCCGCGCGAGCGCCACGCCGGCACCCATATCTTCTGCCTCGATCACGAAGAGCTCCGCGGGCGGCCCGCGGACTGCGCCGGTTGCCAAACCGGCCGCAACGGCGCAACGTACGGCCTCGGCCGGGCGGGAACCTGGAGTTTCCACTTCCAGGGCGAATGTCGTGGCGGCAGCAGACGCCGCGCCACGGGTGGAGAAAGCCGCGATACCCGCGCAGGACGCCGCGCAAGGCGGGGCGGTCAGAATAACGGCCGCAGCGCCCGCCGCTTCTGATGAGCCTACCGGATCCGAAGAAAGCCACGCGGTGGAGTGACGCTGGCCGATTGAAAACACGCGCGGCCCGGGCAGGGACCCGGCGGGCCGCGGACCACCCGGGTCCCCCAGGGAGAGGCGAACATGGCGATGCTCAATCACGGCAGGCCCAAGCGGATTCATGCGGAATTTCGCGGCGACGAGGCGGTGGAGCTGGAAATACTCGAGGTCATGCTGCGCATGGGGGAGGTCTCGCGCTCGCGGATCGACACCGACACCCGGATGGTGCGCCTCGCGTTCAAGGCGCTCGAGCGGATCATCGTCGACTACGCCGGCCGGACCGGCCAGCGCTACCCGACGTACGTGATGCTGTCCAAGTACCTCGATGAGCGGGAGGCGCCGGCCCAGGCCGAACCGACGCGCGTCGTCAGCATCCAGAAGTAGGCCACGACGTCACGGCGCCTGAAAGCTGTCGGACCATGAGCCAAATCGCACTGGGGTTGGGCGACCACCGATGGTGGTGGGGATTGCGCCAGATTGCGCTGCATGCTGCTTTCCCTGGAGTGGCTGCAGCCGCGGGGCGTGCCCGCCGCGGCGCTGAGGCGCGAGTCCGCGGGTGACACGCAGGTAACCGCGTAGCGCGACGCGGATCGCCCGGCCGCCGGGCCGCTTCACCCCTTGACGCGCGAGATCCGCACCACTTCGGGAATGCGCCGGAGCGCGCGCATGATGTGCGCGAGATGCAGCCGGTTGGAAACCTGCAGCGTGAAGAACATGTTGGTATAGCTGCTGCCGTCCTCGGGATCCACCGCCACGTTCTGGATGTTGGAGCCCGCCTCCGCGATCTCGGCGGCGACTTTGGCGAGCACGCCGCGCTGGTTGGCCACGATCAGCTTGATGCTGACCTCGAACGGCTTGCGGGTCTCGGGGTCCCACGCCACGTCGAGCACCCGGTCCGGGTCGTGGCGCGCCTTGGTGATGGCCGAGCAGTCGTGGGTGTGGATCACCATGCCCTGGCCCTTGCTGATGATGCCGATGATGGGGTCGCCCGGTATCGGCCGGCAGCACTGGGCGAACTGCACCGCCATGCCTTCCGAGCCGTGGATGATGACCGACCCCCGCGCCGGAGCCTCGTTCGGCCCAGGCTCGCCCCGCGACAGCAGCCGCCGCGCCACCACCGCCGAGAGCCGCTTGCCGAGGCCGATGTCGGCGAGAACCTCCTGGCGCGACTTGACGCCGGCGTCGCGCGTGAACTTCTCCCAGTGGGCATCCTTGATTTCGGCCGGACCGGCGCCCAGCGCGGTCAGCGCCTGGTTGAGCAGGCGCTCCCCGAGCTTCGCCGATTCCTGGAAGTGCATGGTCTTGAGGAAATGACGGATGCGCGAGCGCGCCTTGCCGGTGGCGACGAAATTGAGCCACATCGGATTGGGCTTGGCGTGGGCCGCGGTGATGATCTCGACGCGGTCGCTGTTCTTCAATTCCGTCCGCAGCGGCATCAGCTCCTGATTGATCTTCGCCGCCACGCAGCGGTTGCCGATGTCGGTGTGCACGGCGTAGGCGAAGTCCACGGCGGTCGCCCCGCGCGGCAGCGACAGGATCTTGCCCTTGGGCGTGAACACGTAGACCTCGTCCGGAAAGAGATCCACCTTGAGGTGCTCGAGGAATTCGACCGAGTCGCCCGACTGCGACTGCATCTCGAGCAGGCTCTGCAGCCACTGGTGGGTCTTCTTCTGGAGCTCGGAGAGCGAGGTGTCGGTATCCTTGTAGAGCCAGTGCGAGGCGACCCCCGCCTCCGCGATCTTGTGCATCTCGCGGGTGCGGATCTGCACCTCGATCGGGGTGCCGAAGGGGCCGAACAGCATGGTGTGCAGCGACTGGTAGCCGTTCGCCTTGGGAATTGCGATGTAATCCTTGAACTTGCCGGGGATCGGCTTGTAGAGGCTGTGAAGCGCCCCCAGCGCGACGTAGCAGGCCGGCACGTCGTTGACGACGATGCGGAAGCCGTAGACGTCGAGCACCTGCGCGAAGGTGAGGTGCTTCTCGCGCATCTTGCGGTAGATCGAGTGGAGATGCTTCTCGCGCCCCTGCGCCTGGGCCTCGACTCCCGCGCTCCTCAGCTTCTTGCGCATCGCGTCGAGCACCTTGCCCACGACCTCCCGGCGGTTGCCGCCGGCCGCCTTCACCGCCTTGGCGAGCACCCGGTAGCGGTCGGGATAGAGGTGCTTCAGCGCCAGGTCCTCGAGCTCCTGGTAGATGCTGTTCAGCCCCAGGCGGTTGGCGATCGGCGCGTAGATCTCGAGCGTCTCGCGCGCGATGCGGCGCCGCTGCTCGAAGCTCACCGCCTCGAGCGTGCGCATGTTATGCAGCCGGTCGGCGAGCTTGATCAGGATGACGCGCACGTCGCGCGCCATCGCCAGCAGCATCTTGCGGAAGTTC